>CERT01039742.1_pt1 | contig 18621 bp, 23 predicted proteins | sample 530691 | NCBI WGS metagenome assembly CERT01 (sample SAMEA2620861, study PRJEB7988) | marine metagenome | biome: marine biome (ENVO:00000447); feature: surface water layer (ENVO:00002042); material: "saline water (ENVO:00002010), including plankton (ENVO:xxxxxxxx)" | depth 5 m
GGTTTTATTGTTTAAGCGTAACACTACTGGATTATGCTTTAATAGGTATGATTTTCGCAATTTAGTAATTAATGTAGCGAAACGTAATCCAGTTAGAGAGATAGCTAAACTTGCTTAACTTAACCATAGGGATATTTCTAGTAGTTTTGGGAGTATCCCTTTTTTTCTTGTATGTATTTATTGCACATGAAATATTAGACAATGAAAGGGAATTTAATGAAATCCAAAAAAATCACCAACAGAAAAAAAGAGACTGACTTTGGCTATAGTCATAACTACGATGATTACACTAGTGAACAAAAACACGATGCTATTGATGGAATGCTAAACGATTTCTTGCAATCGGATGACATGGATGATTTTAGATTGGAGTTGGAAAAGCAGAGACTAGTAGACAGGATGATACTTAACGACTAATTAAAGATAAACTCCCCTTCAGCCCTATTCTTTATGTTTAGGGCTTTTTTTTGTCCTTTTGTTAGAAAAAGGCTTTACTAGAAGCCGTCTAAGCGTTTTAAATTAGTGTCCTAATGGTTAAGCCTACCCTAATATGACTAATGCAGCCAGCGACTCATGAGGCTTGATTCTGGGGATTTCATAAAAATAGACCCCATGAAAGACAAAAAGCCAGAATAAAACCTGCACATAACCTATACAAACCTAAGAAAAACCTCAATAGCCCCTAATATATGTGCATCCTATGTGCATCATCAGGTTGTACGAGCGTGGTACATGGGGGAACCGGGTACAATCATATATAATGATACCCTTTCACATTTTTCTACCAAAATCCGTGGCGTAGTATATGTCTAACTCAAGTATATCATTAGGGTATTTTGACTTACGCCTGTAAGAACCTGTGCCTCTTGAGGGCTTTTGTGTTCTAGGTTTGTTCATGGGGTTACTTAATTGTTTAGCTACGGGGTTACTTTTGCGTTTAAACATAGACATCCACTACCTTTTTGTTGTTCTTTTTGTGTTCAATGTACTCGCTATAGGTCATTAAGACACTCTCAGGGTTGGGTCTATTGCGTAATTTCTGGATTGATTCGACACGCTGCCTGTGTTTACTGTAGTCATACTGGCGTGTTTCTAAGACGTTATGATAATGATTCACACTATTGTTAACACTATTTACCATTTACCTGCTGACCTTCCCATATCTATGGTTAACGATATGAGATACCAAGCCATAGCACCACCAAAGGCAACTATAGCTCCTATAATGGCTGTAGTGGCAATCATATCTTTAACACGTTGTCTGTGAGCTATAGCCCTCTGTCGTGCTTCTTTTCTTTCTCTAATCATCTTGGCACGTAAAGCCCAAAAGTCTTTCCAGATGTCTGCTCCATCGGGTCTACCCCAGTAGAGTTCTTTCTTGAGTTGTGCTAAAGTCTCTTTGGCTTCACGTTCTGCCATTACAATCTTCATTACATCAGAGTTTTTGACTCCACCTGAAGTTGCTTTCTTTTTCTCTTTAGTAAGGGTTTCTTTTTTATCGAACAAGTCAGCCAGAGCAGAAGTAAGTTCAGAAGCATCGTTTTTAAGTTGGATGCCTTTACGAACTACTGTTGCTGCTGTCTTAATACCTCCGATTAATAACCCAAGTGTTGCCGGGTCTAACATCAGTATTCCTTGCTATCGAGTTGTACATACTTTCTTACTCCCTTGTTTCTCCTAGTCCTTCCTCCAAAGGCGGTTCCCGTCACTATCTTATATTTATACAATACTTTATCGGGAATGGTTATTACAGTTGGAGTTACCGTAATAAATGTAGCTATTATTATTAAGATAATGCTCCCTTGTCCCACTATACTCCTTTCTCTAGTTAATCTTTAGTTACTCTTTAGTATAAGTAGGGTAAATCTTTGCCCCTTAGTCCAAATAGGGGTACTAATTAATATATTGTATTGCAGGACGTTCTGGCAATCCTTTTTCTGTAGGTTTATCAGAGGTTAAAGCTATTAAAATAGCAAAGCCAAACACAAGTCCCAATCCATATACGATTGTTTTTATTTTCATAATAACTCCTAAAGGTCATATTCAAGTTGCTCATTTAAACGTGTTTTACCCCCTGTTTTTATGCAGTATTGCTCTACTCTTTCTGCCATTCGTTCTGTGGTTATATTTCTTCTTTTATTAAAAACAATTTCTCTTTTTAAAGTTGTAACCCATAAGTTTCTTTTGACTTGCATTTTTTCATTTGCAGGGGGTACTTTCCATGCTATGTTTATCATATCAAGAGGATAACCTTCATCTATTGATTTAGATATTTGTTGAGCTAGAACTCCTCTGCCTTTACAATATGAATCCAATGCTTGTGCAACAGACAGTGTTGAAGTTAAAAGAAATACAATGGGTGTTGTGATTATTGCCATACATAAGACAATAAACATATTTTTTATTACATTATCCATGAGTCACTCCTTGGTGTTTTTCCGATAGCTGTTTCCATAAAACGCTCTAGTTCTACGTCTAACCTATCGTTACGTGCTTCTTGTGCAGATAGAACCATGTCTCTATCCATGACTTCAACCCAATAGTTGATAGCAATAGCCAGTGCGTCTAACTGGTCATCATGCCTTAGTGAGCCTCTGTCCCTTGTAATGCGAGTCATTTGCTTAAACAGTTGATGGTCAGGGTCTAATTTGAAATCAGCTTCTACTGTCTCCTTATTAACCACAAGTTTATGCTGGTTCATTACAGGTTCAAGAGTATCAATAATCCTAAGTTCTTTTTGTTTGCTATGCCTTACTTCCTCAATACTACACGGGTAAATGTTTGCCATAACTGGTTTAAGTAATTGCGTAGCCATTCCATCGCCAAAGTTACTTTCAATGATAATCTGGTTAACGGCTTGCTCTTTAGCCACGTTACTAATGTATTCCAGAGTCTTTTCAGAGTATCCACCATCTAATCCTTCTATTTTAGTTAAATATAATATCCCATGCAACATCTTAACTACAGCGTAGGATGTCTTGTCGTTACCCCTGCCAGCAGGGTCAATAGCCATAACAGACCCTTCAAAATCTGTAAAGGTATCTGTCATATATAAAGGAGCTACCCAAAAATCTCCTTTAAGTCCCACATTAGGCAACTCAGAATCTACATCTTTTATCTGGTCAATGCCTGAAGCCCACTGTATTTTATCTGGGGCTTTCTCCCATGTAGAGCTACCGGATACCAAGATAAGGTCATTTAGTTTCAATGGGTATCTATTGGCATCCGATAGGGTTGTATCCAGCATGAACTGTAGGTTGAATCCAGAACGCCCGTAGGAAGCCTCACGCTCCATCAGGTCAAGCTCATCGAACCTTTTAGGGTCAGTGGGCTTACCTCGCTTTTCTGTGTCGTTAGAGAGCTTCTCAACAAGTATTGGGGCTAGTTTCTGTCCATAGCCTATCTCTTGTGTCTTGCTTGGGTACAACGCTGTCCATATTCTAGTCTTAAATCCACGTTCTTCAAGGTCATTATACAGTGACATTTCGGTTTGAGGAGTGCCTAGAAATACGATACGTCCAACATCAGGCTTTATAATAGCGTCAAATTCTTTGACTGTCTCACTTAGCCTGTCTCTCATCAGTTGTGTCTGTGAGTTATTAGCTGATTCAACGTCATCGGCAATAATTAAGTCTGCACGACTACCAGTAAGCTGTGAGGTTATACCTAACGACTTAACTGAAGGTGCGTGTGATGCCCTTGCCGGGGCTACATCAAAGGATACTTTTGAGTGTCTTTGTTCAGGTGTGGGCTTCAAATGAGCCAACAAAGGCATTTCAGCTATTAGTCTTTGAGTGAAAGTGCTGAAATCGTCAGAACGACTTTTAGATGCTGATACCACAAGTATATTACGTTGTGGGTTAAGCAATAGTTGATGACAAACATACGCAGAAGTAATCCACGACTTACCTACACCTCTAAATGCTTGTATTACTAATCTTCTTTCTTCAGTCTGTAAGTAATCTGCAATATCGTATTGCACAGGTGTTGGTTCTGGCAAATTCAAATGTTGCCAAGCTAAATATAAAAAGTTCTTAAAATTTTTTACTTTAGCTAATTGTTCATTCTTCATCAAACGGGAGATTATCTGTTAAAATATTTTCAGGTTCTTTTTTAATCTCTACACCGTATTGCTTTGTAATCTCTAGGCAGACTTTTAAATCGCTTGCACTTAAAGTCTCCCCACTTTTTAACATGCTGTATGCTTGGTCTACCATGAGCTTGGGTAAAGCATCTATCTTATCTTCAAAAGTATCGTTATCAATTTTTGAAGTTGGAAAGTCTATTATTTCGCTCATGATTTTCTATGTCTCGCTGCAAAATTCCTAGCTGATTGTTCGCTTCTAAATCCCCATCTTCTTAAAGCTAACGCTTTACGTGTAGGGTTGCCTTTAGCGTCTTTCATTGCTCCTTTCATACCACCAAATCGAGCAGCAAAAGCTATTCTTCTAGGATTTGTTCCTTTATTTAGAGGGGGTTTTAACTTAGCCCCCTTCCTATTATAAAAATCCCTACCAGCTTGGTTTAAACCGCCTTTAGGATTCTGATATTTTTTAGCTACCATATCTTACATTGCCCTATACAACACTGGTCTAGTTTTCTTTTTCTTTGATTTTTGCATAGGTTTCTTAGTTTTAGGTGGGCGACCTACTTTTGACCCATATGTACCAGTACCTTTTGGCATGTTATGTCCTCTTCTTTTTCTTAGGAAAGCCAGCTTTCATATTAGCATAAGCCTTTTTAGTTATAGTCGATTTTGATTTAGGACGACTAATTCCTTTACGCTTTCGAGCATTGATATTGGCGTATAATCCACGTTTAGCCATAGTTACCTCATCTGTTAGCAATATACATTGTTACTTCAAATCCAAAACGTATGTCTTCATAAGTTGGTTTAGTCCACATAATATTCTCCTATTTTCTTTTGTTAAATATTTTTGTTGCACCTTTAATACCAAATGAAGCACTAACAATAATCCCAAGGGTATAAAAATACCATTCAGGACATTTTGACAGAGCTTCAAACCCCATAATAACATACTCTACTGTAGGCGGATAAAAACATAAAATCAAGGGGATACTAAAAACTATTGTTAAATACTCATCCTTCCAACTGGAGCTAGAATTTTTTTGAGCTTGTATATCCCAATCTAGTTCACCACGTATCTTCTTTTCCATTAAAGATGTTTCAGCTTGTATAGCAACAATTTTTTGTTGTGACTTAGCTTTGCGTGTATCTACAACACCTTTAACTACATCTCCTACAACGCCTAATAACGGCTTAACTAAAAACCCCCATGCCATCGTTTACTCCCTATGCAACTGGACGTTCTATAAACATCCTATTTATACTTTTAATACATCCTTGTGGAATGACTTGGCATCTTCCAATAGTTTCATCCCCTTCTTCGGTTGCCCGGTCAGCAATTAAAGTTATGTAATCACCACTGTCTGTAATAATCCAACCTATAGATTCAATAAGGGATGGTTTATAATCCTTAATGTCTTCTTTTTCATGCCAGCCATTAGGACATTCTAGTGTATCCCACCACAAGACTTGTACTAAATCACCTTCCATATTTCTTATCATCTTAAACTTTTGTTAGTAATACAACCGCCATAGCAATAAAAGATAAAGTAGAAAACATAGTTAATGCTTCCAATCTCCAAAGTCTTTTATCTAAAGTTTCTAATTTGTCTTCTACCGCTTTATAACGTATTTCACATTCTTTCTCATGTGATTTTAATTCTGTTCTAAATGTAACATTTTGTCTTTCTGTTACAGCATCTAATGTTGGTTCATTCCAAGTTGTATCAGACATCAATCTGCATCTGCAACGATAAGAGTACCTTCAGCTACTCGCCTCATAGCTTCGGCATAATGTCGATTACTTGTATCAATAGGAATTGAGACAACTTCTCCGTCAACTGTTGCTCGAATTTCGCATGGACTAGAGTCACTTGGCAGTGCTTTTTTGTACTGTGCGTTTTCTATTACTATATTTTTTAATGGGTTCATAATTCTGCATCCGCTTTTACGTTAGCTCCTATTCCATAAGATTGTTCGGCATATTCTAAAATTCTTACTGTTGATTTTGAAGAACTTACTGAATGCGGGTCTATATCCGCAATTGCCCCACCCTGACTTGTTCGTTCTGTAATTTTACCAACCGTTCCAGATTCACTGCTGTGGGTAATGGTCGGGTTTGCTCGCATTGTTACCGGATAGTGAAAATTTGCCATATCTGCCGCACTAGCTACTGACAAATAAGTATGCCATGTTGCAATATCAGAAGTGGCGGTTGCTAAAGATGTAGACGCTCCATATTCTTGGCTCATATATAGATACCGTTGGCACTTACGCAGTGTAGTATCATATGCCTCAAATTCAAAATCCGTTCCGGCAGTTCCTTGCTCAAGTTGCATTCCAGTTATCAACAACTCATTGCTGGTGCTTGAGGCAAGATTAATGTTGGAAGATGATACTCTATTGCCACTTGTAGCATGAGTCCATGTGGTACTGAGACTACCACTGGTAAAATTACTTCCAGCAGCCAGCCATAAAATAACGTACATTCCCACACCATTGTCTGCACCGGGGCTTCCTGTGGAATCTCCAGCATAGGTTATTTCTTTTTTTTCCCATGTGTTAGTAGTGTCAATCGTAAATGTCTTTGTTATTTGACGGGTATTATCAGGGTCATATAGCTCTGCCGAAATCGTGCCAGTTAAGTTGCTTTTTATCCAAAACGACAATGTTAGTGAATCTGCTGACGTTGTTCCTTTTTTAGTTCTAATTAGATTTTGTGCTTCAATTGCTTGATACATATCTACTTGAGCACCTGCAGCAAGGCTAGTATCTGCCGTTGTGCAGTCGATTTTTGTACTATAAGTAAACCCAGAGCCAGTAGGAACGTCAGTGCTTCGTGCGATGGTATATGTGCCATGTGAAGCAATATCAAATCCAAACCTATCAACAGCATGATAGCCATTAGATGTAAGTCCTGTAGCATTGACGCTTCTTTGCCATAGATTCATGGAACCATTAATTAACAAATTTTTGTTATTATTAGGGTCTTTAAGGGCTGTTTCAGTAGGGTCATTTCCTATGTATGGCATAGTTGTTCCTTACGTGCTAATAGCATCCACAGCAGAAACAATAACATCTACTGAACTTGCTGTATCTGATTGAACATAAAGTCTATCACCACTTTCTACAACTACTTTTGCACCACCATCTAATAATTGTAATGCACCACCAACTGGGATTGGAGCAGACTTAATTAAATAATAATTTGTACCACCATCTGCAATATAGACATCTACGTTTACGGTAGACGATACAATATTAGCAATGTTAATTCCAACTAATGTATCATAAGAATCAAAGTCACTTCCATCAGGAATGTCGGTAGCTCCTGTTCCTACAGCACTTAACTTATATACTCTAAAATTTTGAGCCATTGTTTTTCCTTATTTATAAAGCGATAGCCATTGCTACAGCAAAGCCTTTTGTCGCCTTTTCTGAAATGTCTGAAATATTGGTAGCCACTGTATTTACATTTGCAATATTAGTTGCCACCGTGTTAACATTAGCAATAGAACCGCCTACGTTATTTACGTTTGTAATATTAGTTGCTACTGTATCCATGTTTGTCACATTTGATGAAGTAGCTAAAGTATTCATATCGGAAACTACATCTGATGTAGCTAGGGTATTCATGTCCGAAACTATATCGCTGGTAGCCAATGTATTCATATCAGCGATTACGTCACTGGTAGCTAAAGTGTTCATATCAGCGATTACGTCTGTTGTAGCCAGTAGTGCCATATCAGCGACTGCGTCTGTTGTGCCTAGAATTGCCATGTCAGCCACAGCGTCAGCAGTTCCTAACCTTCCTATTTCTGTAGCTTTTCCTGCTACTGCACCTATGTCAGTGGCATCCGCAGCTACAGCAGTAACATCTGAAGATATACCAGCTACGGTAGTCACATTGCTAGAAATTCCTGCTACAGTAGTAATGTTGCTGGATATTCCAGCCAGTGTATTCATGTTCGTTACATTACTAGATGTAGCCAGAGTATTCATATCGGTCACCACGTCCGATGTTCCGAGGGTGTTCATATCGGCTACTACATCGGCTGTACCAAGCGTGTTCAGGTCAGCAACTACGTCTGTTGTGCCTAATATTGCCATGTCAGCTACAGCATCGGCTGTCCCTAGCCTTCCTAACTCTGTTGACTTAGCTCCGACTGCTGTTAAATTAGTCTTGTCAGACGTTGATAACCATGTGTTTTCTAAGTAATGTTTGGTTACAGCGTCTTGGTCTGACGTAGGGTTAGTTACATTGGTTAGCCTTTTACTTCCTACGTCATACTGAAAAGTAGTGTTAGATATTTTAATTACATCATTAGCATCGTCTACAGCTTCCTGAGACATATAGAAACTTTGTAACGAATCAGTATCAAGGTCATTCTCAGTTAATATTGCTCCTGACGCATAATCTGTAAGTCGTGTTCCTTGACTTGTAGTTCTGCGTATTTCAACATTAGTAGTATCAGCAGGGGGTGAAGTAAATGTTATCTGTGTTCCTGCACTGTTATACGTAAAAGCAGAAGTAGCAGAGCCGTTTAGCGTAACAGTAATATCGGCAGTTGTACGGTAGTCAAAACCTATATTAAAAGTTGATGTGCTACCATTAGCCGTGTACCTAGTAAAACTGTTCGCCATTGGAACTCCTTTCTAATAGGGGTACTTATTGGGGTTTCTCTGGTAAATCTAATACATCTGCTCCGAATGCTCTAAGTCCTTGTTGTATCCCTAAAACATTTTGGAAAAGCAACAATTTAACAAGTTTATTGTATTGTACTTGTGAGTAGTCATAATCATCATCATGCAATGATTTTAAAGTTTGTTTAGCAACCCCATATAAACCCGGATTCATAAGTAATTGGTACGTTGGATTACCTGTAATAAAATCAGTTGCTAATCCTGACGACCTAAATCCAAACATTGGGTCTAGCCCGTTTAAATCAAGTCCTGTATCAATAAACGCAGGTAGTATTGAAGCGTATGCAGCCCTTTCAAACGCAGCCCTTCCTAATATGTCATACATTTCTGAATCATTTCTACCAAGTCGCTCACGTATAAATTGTCGTCTTTTTCTATCATCCATAAATTGAGCTTTTGCATAGACTTGTAAAGCATAACTTATAGCTCCAAATGTAGAAGAAAATAAAAACGCTTGTGTAGTTTGAAAATCAGCCATACGTAATCCATGTAACAAATGTTTACTGTAGGCTGTTGTTATAAATCCTCTAAATTGAAATATAATTCTTCCGAAATTAGTATCGTAAACTCCACGTAAAAAAGCCTGTTCACCTACGTCATTTTCTTGTACAGCCCGTCTGCCAAACCTATACATTGCCAAGCTAAATTTAGATGCTGTTTCAGGATTCCACTTGTTCATGTTTGGAACTACTAAGTTATCACCACCAAATATTCCTTTTTTATATGTGGCGTGTGTTCTAAATTCATTTAGAATTTTATCACGTAAATTATCGTCTATTCCTATGTCTTCATATCTTTGCTTTGATTTTTTTCCAAGCCCAAAAAACTTACGTGTTCCTAACGCTTCTGCACCGCCTAACGCTTCTTTAGCAAATCTTTGCAACATGGTAGCACTAAGACTTCTTTTAAGAGCCATGTTTGTTGGATTCATTCCTGATACATCAGTAGTAAATCTTGCTGCTCTATCTAAAATTCTTTCAACTTTTCCAATACTTCCACTTCCTAGTGTACTTCCAAAATCATCTGTTTGGTCTGTTACTTGGTTTATAAAACGCTCTGCTCCAAGCCCTCCAAAAAATTCTTCAGCTTCAGATAACAATTTATTATCTAGTTTACCATTTCTGGCTCTTTTAAAAAGATTTCCTAAACTTGGAATTGTTCTTGCTAAAGTAAATATACCAGCAGAAGCCATTACGTTACCTATTTCTGGCAACATTGAAAAACCAACTTGTCCCATTGATTTTGAAAAGTTGTATTTCGTTGCTATTCTAGTAAGTTTAGACCCTAGTGTTGTTGGGTCTATTGGTGGTTTTCCTTTTATAAAATCGTAAGAACTTTGCAACGCAGCCAGTTCATTAACTCTACTTAAATCGTTTGCTTTTATTCCTAATCTGTCATATTCTTTCAGTATTTCTTTAAGTAATAAGTCATAGTCTCCTTGTGATTTTATACCAATTCTTGAAAGCCCTATTTGACCTGACATACTCCTAGAGTAATTCATAAACAATGTTTCTACGTCATTTTCTAAAATGTCAAAGATGCCAAACCCTTCTTCATTATCAAAATAAGTTTCATCTAATGCTATACGTCTTTTTAAGTATTTAACTCTGCCAGCATCCGGCTGGGTCTTAAAAAGAATTGCCATCATGTCATCTATTTCATTAGTTTCATACCCAATGTCTGTTAAATAATTTTTAACTTCCTCTGCTCTTGATGCAAAAAGACGTTCTAAATTAATGCCTGAACCATCACGCACTTTAGTAATTGATTTTATTAAATGTTTAGCTAATTTTAATTTAACAGCATCAATTTCCTCTACTGTTTTTTTACCTGTTCTAACTGTTGCTTCATCACTTTTAATTGCTCTTGCTATAACTTTGGCTAATCTTGTCTCTCCTATTTGGTCAAGTTTTTCACCTATCTTTATATTAGAATATATCCTTGTTAAATAATTAGGATTTTCAACAACATCATCTGCCCCTTTAACTCCTGCAAGTTTAGCCATCTGTAAATATTCATCATACAAAAGTCTTATTTCATCTGATGCTTTTTTAGCTGCTGGACTATTAGTATTTATACCTCTTTTTTCTTTACCTACAAGGTTAAAAAATTCTTTCTTTATTGCCCCAGAGTGTTGCTTAACAAGAGAAATGTCTCTTTCTTTAATAAAATCTTTAAATGCACCCTCAGTTGCTTGTCTGAATTTGAGTTTCATTCTATTATCTTCAAATGATTGCCATATTGAAGCTGTTTCTTTTCTTACTCCAGAAGTTCCTACAGGGTCTTCTACAATCACTTTTCCAATATGAGCTAAAATTTTATTTTTAGAAAAAATCATTGCAGAAGCTCTGTCATAGCGAAGAAACTTCCACCATGAATCAGAACGGTCTTCATTTCCAATATCAATTTTTGAATCCTCACCATACAACAGTTGTCTTACCCTAAGAAAAGAATCGGCTTCTTCAGGGGAAACATTTGTTTTATCAGGCACATCTATGCCATCTTCCCATACGCATTCAGCCATTATTTACATCTCCTTAGTGTGACTGTTCCATCTTCGTTTACTTGACGCATGTATTCTTCACCTTCGGCAACTCTAATTTCATTACGCCCATCACTTCGTTTCATGCCTTGTAAAGTATCTACGGGGCTATCAAAATCTTCAATAGTTTTAGTATCATTATACGCTTGATTGTTATCATGCTTCAACTGTGTTTTGCCTTTTTCAGTTAATTCTAAAGGTGAATCTTCAATGTCTTGCCTAATTGCACCTCTTTGCACATTGTCTATAATTCCTTGTCCTTTTGCTGTTCTTCTTAGTGCCGATACTCCACCACCAATTCCAAATCCTAGTAAACCAGCAAATAAAATATCAGCAGAATCCATAGTCGGGTCTTCAGTTGCTAAGTAACCTTCAATAGCTACATTGCTTGACATACCTGCTAAACCACCTCTAACTACTCTTTGCATCCTAGATAATTTATTCATTAATATAAGGGGAGCTAATGCTCCTTCACTAGCAACAGCCACGCCAATTGCAGCAGGGTCTAACACAGAAGATAAAATATGTGCAGTTAAACCTTTAGCAATACCTTTAGACATAATAATATCTTGTGATTTTTGTACGTCTCTTATACGCCCTACAATTTGATTTAAATGTTCCATTGACTGTGCTTCTGAAAAAGCATCTATATGTTCAGGACGTATGCCGTTATCTTTTGCTACTTGCTCAAACAATTCAAATGTAGGTGCAAAATCAGGGTCGGGCATAAGTTTTTCTTTTCCTAATGTTCTAAGAAAAGTAGCACCTATTGTATTTAAATCAATGGCTTCTCTAGCAATATCCTGATAACTATATTTAGATTCTAATGCTTGTTTTTGTTGTTCAACAACATCTTCTATAGCTTTTAACTCATCGCCTGTTATAGTTGGTACTGGCTCGTTAACAAATAAATCTAGCTGTTGAGCAGTAGGAACACCGTCAGTCATTTCTTCAGTTAAATTGTTTTCTGCCATGATTGAGTATTTTCTATAGGTTCTGGAGTAAATTCAATTTTCTCAGGGTCGGTTTCTGGTTCGCCTAATTCTTCTGATATATTTTGTAATTCTTGTTCTAAATTAAATTGTTGTTTTACAGTGTCTATTCTATCTTCCATAGAAGCGTCATTATTTGGAATGGTTCTTCTTTCGTGAACCGACATACCAGCCATGTTTTCTATATTGGAAGAAGTTATATCTTCTGGTGCAGGTGCAGTTTCTACCTCTGGTTCAACTACATCTTCTACCTCTGGTTCAGGCATTTCAGGTAACATATTAGAAACAGTATCTACCAGTTCATTTCCTACCTTTTTTACTGTCTCTATAAACTCCGGTCTTTCTATATCAGGAGCTTTAGTAAACGCATCAAAATCTTCAGGAGTAGTTTGTTCTTCAACACCACTAGGAATAGTTGGTTCTTCAGGGACTACTTCAGTAGTAGTTTCAAGAGGAACAGGTACATCATCTACTTCTCCTACTATTGCACCATCTTTAATACCGCTTATAAATTCTACATAACCTTCAGGTGGCTTACGATTTTTATTTATATAACCTTTATATCCTTGATTATAAGAACCTGTTGAGTTAGCTAATCTTTCTATATCATCATTGCTCTCTTCTGTTTTTTTCCCTTCAAAATCTTCTGTAAATAATGCGGTATAATAACGAACTCCAAGAGTAATATTATCTAAAGCACGTTCAGGATTTTTTAAATCGTTTTGGAGTGCTGCTCTTTGTTTAGACTTTCCTGCAAAAAACTTTTTTAACTGTTTTGAAGTTGGTTGTTTATCTCCAAATCTTTCTTTAATAAGGGCTTGAACTTCTTTACCATATTTCCAACTACCTTTCATTTTTAAATGTCGCAAATCATGGGCATCGCTTGGAATTATTTGCAGAATACCGGATGCCCCTGTATCTGATATTAAGTTAAGTCCAAATGTAGATTCTTTGTACATCAACCTTACTAATGAACGTATTAAATTTCTATTTGTAATTCCCTCGTTTTTAATTGCTTGTTCTAAGAATTTTAAATTTTTAAGTTGTGTTTCTTTTTTTGTTCCATCGCTACTTAGTGCTTGTGGTATTTCTTCCACATAAGAAGCTATTGTTGGAAAATCATTAAAGTTAAGTTCAGCCATCAATTAACTCCAATTGTTCTTGTATTGGGTTTTTAGCTTCTTCAGGTTTACTCTTATAATTCTTTGCTTTTCTTTCGTTTTGTTTCCTGATTTGTTCTTCTAACTTATTTGTAGCTTGTGTATCAAAGAACTTTCTAAGGTGAGTTATTTCTCCACCCCTTGTCATAGTCCTTCCTGCTCCATACGGGGGCATTTGTTTTTCTGTAGTTGTTTCGTTTGAACCACCTGAAAAAAACTTTTCTTTAATAAGATTTACAAATGCGTCACCATATCCAAGAAACAAGCCAGTTGGAGGCTTTTTTGCAAATACAAAGTTACCTTTTTCATCTATATCTCCATCAACCATATAGGTTTTAAAATTATTTCTTTCATCGGCTCTTTTTTGGTTAAATGTTCTAACTTTCTTGTTAAATTCTGCATCCTTTTCTTTTTTCAACCTATCACGTTCAGCTTTCTTTACAGCTTTTTGAATTGCTTTGTCCATTTCAGTTGGAAGATTAAAATACTTATTTCCAAATTCAGGGTCAATTAAAGCCCCGTTAGTGTATTTTCCTTTTATTACCGTATTATCTTTACTAATGGGTTGCAATCCTGAATAGCTATCAATAATAATAAATTCGTTAGTAAGCCCAGTATGTACAACCGTTAAATCATCTTCATCTACACCTGTGTTGTCACTTACTTGTTCTTTAAGAATCTTTACATTTTCTTCAAAAGTGTCTGCATCTTCATCTGTAAGAACCAATGCTTTAGGAACTAATGTTCCATCAATAATATGATATTTAGCTTCTAATTGTTCCTTTACCAAGTCTTCTACTGTGTCAAGGTTTCTAGTGTATTTATAAAAATGATTTGCTAATATTTCCACTTGGCTTTCTAAATTTGGTTGCCTAAAATCTACACCAAAACCTTCAAGGTTGCTTAACATATCTTCAAATTCTTCAGTTGATATAGCGGTTGTAACCGCAGATTTTTCTAACATTCCTTTTAAAACAGTTCCAACATCTCCTAGTTGTCCATCACCACCTAAATTTACTAAAGCATCAAGTGTTGCATAAAAAGCAGATTGTTCATCTCCCATTACAGTATCTATAGCAATATCTTGGGCTTTATACGTCTTGTAAGTGTATAATCTAGTTCTAAAGGTTTCAATGTTTTGTTCAGTTAAATAAGATTGTCCACTTGATAACAAAGCATTTACAGGAAATTCAAACCTAGTTTTCATTTCTAAATAGGGTCTTCCTATTTGTCCCATGTCATATATCATTTGTCTTACGCTTGCTATTGTTGCTTTTTCCACGAGCTTTTCTTCACTTAATTGTTCTTCACCGTTTATTGTTGAATTAGCTTCTTTGTATTTATTATAAAATTCATTGTAAAGAATGTCTTGATGTGCAAATTGCATGTCCATATCTTTTTGACTGCCGGGCGAAATTCCATATTCAAGCTGTGTTTGCATTCTATCACTACCTGCTAATGCACCATTAAGAATAAATAAAGAATTATCTTTATCCACTATACTATTTTTAAAAGTCTTTAATTTATTCAAAAGCACATCAGCTTTAGCAGAACTGTTTATATCTTTTATTAAAGAAGGTAATTCTTCTGCATCTCCCCGTCTAGTTTGTAACCCAAGTTCAATGCCTTCTATTATTTTTAATTGTTCTTCAATATTAGTTAAAGTTTTAGCTTCAGTTAATTTTTGATTAAGAAAAGTTAATTGAAGTTCTCCAATAGCACTGTTTGGAATAGTGACGTTGTTTCTAACTGCTACACCAATATTCTTTACTGCATCATCATATCCTAAATCTAACCTTAAAACTTCTTCACCTTGGTTTGTTATAATGGCTTGAGCTTGTTTATTTACAATTTTAGTGTTTACTTGTTCAGCTTTTTCTTCCATCAATTTCAAAGTATCTGCATGATATTTAGAATGATACCCTCTATTGAAAGATGCTGATTTATCATCAAGATTACGCCCCATGTCGATGTCTAGTGCTTTTTCTGAAAAGTCAGCACCTAACATGTCACGCCTTGCTTTAGAATCTTGAATGCCATACATAACACCTAAATCATAATCAATTTGGACTGAAGCATATTTACGGGCTAACACAGGGTCTTTACCACTTTTTACAATGTTTTCAATTTCTTCTACTGTTTTACCCTCTGATTGATACATTTTAATTCTATCGGCAGCTTCTTGGGTATTTGTGTTATACCTGTATTTTTCTACTTTTCCTACAGTTTTAGCTACAGTACCAATGGCTTTAGCTAAGTCATCTAATTGTTTAGCCCCACTTAAATCTGCTTTTACATTACTAGCTGTAGTAGATTGATAATAAACATTAGAGACACCACCACCATAAGTCTTTCTAATCCCGTAATCTTCTGCCATTTTTTATGCCTTTTCCCAATAACTGCTTGATATGTTTGATGTAGGACTTCCTGCAACTCTTCTTGATGTGTTACTTGTATTACTACTTTCTTGATAGCCTTTCATTCCTATGTAAGACTCAGTTGCAGATGCAGTAGCACCAAGCATTGAACTTAGGAAATTCGGTCTAGCTGGGTTAGGCTGACTATTCCAAGTTTGTTCAAAAGCTCCATAGGCTTCTAAACTCTTTCTTTGTAAGCTAGTCACATCTTGCATATATGCAGCCGTATTTTCATTAAAGGCATCATTAACATCTGCTCCAATATCTCTTAAAATTGCAGACACACCACCAGCACCACTGTTAAGCATAGTTGCTATTTCAGATTGCCTTTGTTTCTTTAGTTTAATATCTGCTCTTACTTTATCAGCACCTTTTTCGGCAGCTATAGCTTTAAGTCTGGAAACATCAGCAAGGTATCCTCTTTGAGCAGCTTCTCTGTTACGTCTGTTAGCATCCATTTGTGCTGAATAGGCTTCTTTATCGGATTCATATTGAGCTACTCCTTTAAGGATTTGAACTCCAGCCATTACTATAGGGTCACACATTATTTTCCCTCATTAATAAATGAAAATCTAATTGATGAACCCCATAGGGTTCTGTTTTTATAATATTAAATCCGCAGTGTTCTAACCATCTTACAGATTTCCAATTCCTTACGTCTACATGATTGTACACATAAGAATATGGTTTGCTAATTACGTCAATCCAATGGTTGCACTCACGTAAAAATCTTGTCCTATAGGTTTTTTGTATTAATGATTCTGCCGACAAAAGCCATACAATACCTGTTTCTTCATCAGGCGTAGGACAACTACCAAACATTGCAATGGGTTCTTCTCTATTGCCTATTGCTGTGTATATAATTGAGTTTGGTATAGTAAAAGGAATGACAAGAGCTTCTAAAGGTATTAAATTGTTAGATGCTTTTATTTCTTCTACATCCCCTTCTTTCATGTTAGGAGCTAATTCTAGTGCATCATTAAGCACTGCCTCTCTAACATACGCCATTATCTTACGTTAGCTCTGTTATGGTAATACCCTTCAAGCTCTGCATTTATTATGTGACAAGGCAATACACTATCACTTCTTATTGTTAAAGTATATGCTGTATTTCTTGCTTGTATAGGAACATTAAATTCACCACTTACAATGTTTGGTGATTCTAATGTAGTGTCAGGATTAGATATGACTATACCATTCATATCATAATTATACACATCTCTGTTGTCAGGATTTACTTGAACTCTAAAAAATCCTGAGTCAACATAATTTAATAACATTCTTCTTACTTGAAAGCGTCCTGATGTAATTGCTTGTCCTTCTGCTTTTCTTACATAAGGAGTGCTAAATTGATAGGTAGACGTATACTTAACCCCAAAAACAAGTGATTTTGAACTGCCCCCTGTTCCTTCTACGTTTACTAATGCACTACCCGGAAAAGATGTTATTGTGTACTGTATCCCATTAAAATCAAATGCTACTAATACTTGGTTATCTACAACATAAGGTAAAGTATATGTTCCTGTATCTGTAGCAGAGTCATAACTTCCTGCTGAAGCTACTACATTCCAATGGTCTAACAACAAAGGATAAGAATACGAAGTGCTGCCATAACTAAAGTTAGGATTACGTAAGTCTATTTTACTAAGTCTTACTTGTCCTTCCATATTGTAAATAACATATACATCACTATCATACGAATTTACACTTAATATTTCAGTATTAGGAAATTCCCAGTAAGACCAAGCTGATTGTTGTTTTTGTTGTCCATCCCAAAAATATTTATAAATATATATTCTTGATGCTTCAGTTGTTCCTAATGTTGCTGCGGAAGATGACGGTGTAAAGTATAAACCAGCACTTCCTGAAGTATCAGGTACATTCCCAGTTACTACAAAGAGTGTATCGTGGATACTGTTAGCAGCCAAAGTGTGTGCATTAGAATCTATAAGATTTGATGTGCCTGAATTTAAATCTATCCCATCGTTAACTAACGAATCATTGTCTGCATAGTATTCTACTACAGAAGCTTTTTCATTTCGGGTTTGCATGAAGTATACAAACCTTCCTGTATCTATTGGTGTTACGTTAGTGTTATGTGTAAATGTTGAAGTTTTAGTTATGATGGCATTTACAGGTGTTATTGTATCCCCAGAAGATTCTAATATATATTGAGCTTGACTACTAAATAACAATAACTGTTGGTTAAATTCTATAGCGTTATATAGTTTATCTACAGTAGTACCGGAAGTAGCCACATCAATAGGGTCTGTGTCTAAAACATCTGTATTTGTTGTGGCAAAGAAATTAAAAAACTCAGAATTTTCAGTAAGTACAATGTTTTGGTCTGTTAAGATTCCTAATCTATTCTTAAAGAATGTTAAGTTGTTTATTTTCTTACCTACAAAAGATGGATTTGGATTTGTTTCAGTATCCCCTTTTACTCTATCATTCCAATCTACTTGCCTAAAAGTAAACGTGCCATCGCCATCATTAATTAGAGCATGTGGCATTGTGCTGTTGTCTAATCCTACAGATATTCCGGGTTTTACAGTTTCATTCCATACCCCATCACCATTGTAGGAAACGTAATAATCACCGTTACTATCTCCTTCATCACCAGTAATTTTAATTACCATTCCTGTTTTACCTTGGGCTGGTAAATTGGCAAAATCTTGAATAGAATCTTTAATAGTATACATTCCATTGTTACCAAAAC
>CERT01020994.1_pt1 | contig 18491 bp, 3 predicted proteins | sample 530691 | NCBI WGS metagenome assembly CERT01 (sample SAMEA2620861, study PRJEB7988) | marine metagenome | biome: marine biome (ENVO:00000447); feature: surface water layer (ENVO:00002042); material: "saline water (ENVO:00002010), including plankton (ENVO:xxxxxxxx)" | depth 5 m
ATTTTCATTTAATTTAAATCTATAAATCAATTCACTTTCTTGACTATTAAAATCATTACTAACTATTGATACAGGATTTAAAGTGTGTTGTTTTATTTTGGATGCACTTTGAAATCCTTTCCACATTCTAACATCAGCTAAACTACCAGTATAAGTTCTACCTACATATAAATTAGATGCTGATAGTGGATGTCTACTCCCACTACCTACAAAAGTATTAGTTGCTGATGTAACATTTGATACACTTATATTTCCAGCTATTATTTCGTCTGTCATATTCAAACTAGCAGTTGTAAATAAATTTATACTATCATTTTCTTTTTGTGATACAACAACTGTATATTCTGAATTATATTCACCCATAAAAACATTAAACATTCTATTATTACCAATTGTAAAATAATCAGTACTAGCAGATGATGCATGTAAAGATAAAGAAGATGTCGCTGTGGTAGGTCCACCTTGACCATGATGTATTCTAAATCTTAAACTACCTGTTGTTGCACTACTAGCAGATGGAACATATTGTAAATCCCAAAGTGATTCTGTTAAACTACCACTACTTTCTAATAATGACATACTTACATTAGTTACACTTGGCACCATTGTAAATTCCATACCTTTACCAACCGCACCATTCATATGCCAATCTAATTGTATTCCTTCATCCAATTGATTGAAATTCATCATTCTATATAGAATTGGTTCTTCTACAAATGAAACATTACCAGAAGATGCTTTTAGTCCTGAACTAAATGTAGTAAAGGTATCATCTATAATTATAGGATTATGTTCTTGTGTCGAACCACCATATTCACTTACTCCTATTAAATCAGGTGGATATCCATAAATATTTAAAAGAGCTCTTAAACTATTTTGTGTTCCTTTTGTTTTATAAATGTATACCAAATTATTTATTACTTTTCTCCAAGTATTATTAGTAACATCTTGTATAGTAGATAATGAACCTGTTAAGGTGCTAAAGTAGTCACTTAAACTACTGCTAAATGGATTTATTAATTCCCAACCTAAATTTGCACCTAAAATAGGTAACAAATTTGAAGGTGTTGAAGAAGCTTCATTGTAACTTCTATTATAAAATGTTTTATATGTATCGATATAATTTCTTACACCATCAAAATGTTCACCCCACATATCTAAAAATTTCTGTACATCATCTGAACTTGTTATAACTTGTTCAGGTACATTATGGATTAATCTATGAATATTATTATTATCAAAAGTTTCAGCTTGAGAATAAATCCCATTATACCAATTATCAAACTCTGTTGAACCTGTTGGGTACATGAATGAAAATGGTAATGCATTTGATGGATCTTTTCGTGTTATTTTAACATCCGTTATAAAAGAAGCTGTTGGTTCTGTGTTACTGAAATCTTGAGCTCTCCAATAAAGTCTAAATAATTCACCTGCCGGCATAACAGAACCATGAAAAGGTGTATTACTACTTGTCAAAGTTGTTCCCAAATTACTATAATTATCTGATAATTGGATTTGTTCAGTTGTAGATTTAGAAGCAGATTTAACTTGAGCAGATGAACTTAATATAGAATAATAAACATTATTTTTTCCAGTAAATGAAGCATGTTCTTGTGGAATTAAATTAACGTCGTGAACTCCAGCATCGTTTAAAGTAACCGAACCTGTTGGCCTCCAATGTGATTGTGAAGCGTGTAATATAAATCTTTGATAATGACTACCTGTTACATTAGGTCTTAATACATATTCTTGATATAAAGCTTCTTGTGGTATTCTTGGATAACCATTATAACCACCTTTATTAGAATTTTCCCATCTAAATCTTGCATTTTGTATATCTTGATCAGCATGATGAGTATCAGATATTGTTTCATCAGCTTTCATTAAAAATGAAAGATACAAAGAACCTGTATAATTAAAAAATGGTGAATCATCTACCTTATATTGTTCTGTAAATAAATCTACATATGAATCACCTGCAGGTATGTGTTTATGAACTATTTTAAATCCATCTTGATTTTTAAGTAAACTATATTGTCCTGTTTGTTGTGTCACAGGTATTGTATGTGCGTGATTTAAACCTAATCCAGGAGCTGAAGCTGTTGTGTTACTTTGATTATCATTGTACAAAAATTTTTCATATGGCGTAAATGAAGTTTTAATTTTTTGTATTTCATTAAATGCTGTTTGTCTTCTAACTGGTATATAAGAACCTGAATGATTTGTTAGACTATCATAATGTAATGATTGTGAAATTATATTCAAATGTCCTTGAATCTTTCCAACTTTTGTTTTAAAATTTTCTAATTTCTTTTTAGCAGACCCAAATAATACATGATTTTCAAATTTAGTAAAATCAATGTTAAGATTAATATCTTCGTTTTGTTTAGTTATAATATCATCTAATGTGTTTTCAGTAAATGAAGAACTTAATATAAGTTGATTATAATTTTCTGCTGGGTCTGTTTCGTAAACAACTTCTTGAGTCCAAACACTTGGATCTGGTGTAAGTCCACTACCTGCAAATGTACTTGTAATATTACTTATATAAATTATATTTTGTGTTTGTGTATTTATAACTTCTTTTTCAATATTTATTTTATCTAATCTTTTGTATTTTATAGGAACAGGTTTATTTAATCTTAATATTAAACTAACTTTATCAGGATTAGAAATTTCATCAAATGTATAGTTATTAATTGATATATTTTCATCAACATCAGAAGTCACAACCCAATCATAAGTGTATGAACCTTGTGGTTCTAAAGCAGAATTAAATTCATTAATAAATGTTTGATTGAATGGAATATCTTCAGTTCCATCGTATCTAGCTATTACTCTTATTTCTTTTCTTGATGGTGCTATTTCAGTTATTATAAATTTTGGATTAGTTATTTGAGATGTATCAGTCATTGACTTAAATACATTTTGTAAAAAATCAAATTCTAATTTATAATTACCACCCGCTACATAATTAGCTTCAAGAATTTCATTTGGTTTTACAGATATAGTTCCACCTGTAGTGTATTGTTCTATTTGAGGTACACCATCAGATGTTTGTTGATTTGAATAAAACCTTCCAACAAAAGTTCCAGAATCTTCTTCAAAAACAGTTAGTCTTACATAATCAATAGTAGTAAGAGCTGCAGATTCATCCGTACCTCCAAAAATCAAATCTAATTGATTTTGACTATAGTTTTCTTTTGTAATTGCCATCTACATAGCTCCGTTTTTTGTATCTGTTTTTGGAAGATCTATAATAGTATCTCTTCTTGATTTTATACCAGGTTGTTCTTTGTTTATTTTATAATCACCTATCAAAATTCCTTTATTACCATTACCACTCGTATCAATCATATTAGATATATTTACATCTCCACAATTAAATTCAAATAAACAATTATTTATTAATAATTGATCCTCGGATTCATCTATAAATAGTATACCGACAGAAGTTTCTTTGGGAAAAGTGTTACCTGTTTGTGGTTCTCCATTCCAATATTCTCCTTCACCATTTTTATAGTGTGGGTTAAATCCATTTAGTGTTAATTGTCCTGAAATCCCCAATAAATAATTCATATCAGTACTACCACCTTTAAAAGCTCTAACCTGTTCTATATCAGAATCACCTAAACTATCTCCAAGTTGGTCATTATAAAAAGCTTTTTCAGCAAAATATTTTTCAAATTTTTCTTTTTCATCAAATGGATTAGAATTTATAATAGATTCAACAGAATTATAATACTTACTATCTTTTGAAATCCCACCAATAATAGGTGATGTAACAGGCCAAGGTAAATATGTAAAGTCAGGTCCTCCAATATCAATAAAATCTTCTACAAATACACCATCTAAACCGAGAAATATTTTTATCTCAATATGTTTGTATCTTATTTTATTATCTGTTTCTCTGGCATAAACAGTTGCCTTTATTGTTTTTAATCCTGATGAATCATATTGATGAGTTAAGTAATTATCATCTCCATATAAATTTATATAATTTCCATCAACATTAACATCATCAGAAACAAAATCATTTGAAAATTCATATTCACCTTCTGTCCAATCCCAATTCAAAACTCTAATACCTATCTCGCCTCCACCAGCACTATACGGATTACCCATTGGTGTTATATTAAAAGCTTTATTATTTTCTGCCAATGAAACCATTAAACTAACAACATTTGGAGCTGATGTTCTTATATAATCAGTAGAGCCAAATTCATAATACTTTTGTAAAAATATATTTGCAGGATTATTTATATCAGTTGGATTACCTATAAACACTTCTGTTATTGGTCTCCAATCAGGCATTCCGTCACTATCATCAGCGTTGATGTATCCTTCATCTGTAATTCTTGTAAACAAATCGTCACTTTTAAATGTTGTTTGTATACCCGAACCATCTAAAAAATCTAAATTATCATCATCATTATAATAATATTGACCATATGAATTATATTCAGGCATATTTTTTAGTATTTTATATTCTATTCTACCAGCCATTAAAATTGTTTCCCATCTTGATCTAATTCAGGTTTAATTTGTGTCTCTACTTTTTCTGGAACACGTGTTTCTTGTTCATAATCTATTCTATAGTCATTATATATAAATCCATCATTTCCATTTCCACTTAAATCTTGTAACATCCCATCACTTTCCGAATCGAATCCTATATCTAGTAATAAATATTTGTTAAAATCATTTGACATGACAGAAGTTATTAAAGATTTGTCATCAATCGCATTCCAACTTTCTCTTTCCTCATGACCAAATGGTATTCTATCACCTTGTAGTCCTAAATTTTCTTCATCAAATTCACCATAAACATTTAATTTTGGTAAAACTGGATAATAATAATTATTTCCATATTCATTTTGTCCAATCCAAATCTGCCCATCAGTATCACTTGCGTTTACAGATATTAAATCATCTTCATTATATTCTAATCCTGTTCTATCACCTATAAAATAATTTTGAGGAATTATATTTTTCCAATATGTTTCTAATTTTGGATCTCCACCATATTCATCATTAAATCCTAACATTTCTGCCATACTTATAGATTCATTAAAATATCTAACTTGCCCTAAATCTAAATTACCAAAACTTTTTCCAAGTTCACCATTAAAACGATTATATTTTCCTGAATATATTAGTGTTCCATCAAAAGCGTCATAGACAGGAGTCATAAAAGCATTTAATTCATCAGCAATAAAATTTTCATCCATTTGTGCCAGTGCATATTGTGTCATAATCATATCATAATGAAATAGAAATTGTAAATCTAAAGGTTCTTCTTCAGGAATATCAGAAAAATATCCCAATTGTCTTAATATATTTTTATAATATATTCCTTTTTTTGAAATACCACCAATCACAGCTTGATTGGTATTTGTTTGATTTAAAATATAAGGATGTTCTGAATAGCCTTCTGGTTCATTTATATTAATTTTTGTTGTAAATTTAAAAAATCTATTAACACCAAAATCATGTAAATTTTTTGCTTCGGTATCTGCTGGTTGACATTTAATATTTTTGCTATCATCTATTTGATTTAAAGTATTATGACATTGTTCATGTGTACTACAACTCAAACCAGATTCAGAACCACCGATACAAACACCACCATTATCTATATCACTACAAAATCCCACACAATGATTATCATTTGTACAAGCCCAATTTCTACCATCATGTTCTCCATGTATATCTACACAAGTTCTACCTTTATGTATACTAAACCAATATCCTGTTATTTCATACACTCCTGGTTTAGAATATGTGTGTCTTAACTCTTGATTTTTATTTAATTCATAAGCTTCAGTTTCATATTCTATTTCACCATCACCCCAATCAAGTTGAAGTAAATACATTGGAATATTATCACTCATTGATTGTGCTATTTCCCTACTTTGTACCCATGGATTACTTCCATATTTAGTTGGTTGAAAATGAAATATAACTTCTGATGGTGCTGTTGTTTCTTGATATTTAATTGGTTGTAAAATTGGGTCGTAATATTCCCATAATCTTGAATTTTCACCTGTTAAAGACCTTTGTGTATATGTTAAAACATCTGGTAACCATTGTTCATAGTTTTCTGTAATGAGACATCCATTATTACTTGTATTATTTTCAGGATTATCAGATAAATCATTCTCTCTATCAAAAGCCTTTAAATCAACACCACATTCATTTTCTACATTTTTAACAAGACCATCGAATTTTTTACCTATTCCTCCTAATCCTCCCCATTTTTTACCTGACATTGTAAAGTCTTCATAAAAATAATTATCTATATACCCATCAGTACCTAAATTTCGGTCAAGTAATCTAAAATTATTAGGATCATCGGAATAATAAAAAGTACCTAATGATGGTCTTCCATCTGTATCAAATCCACCATTAAAAGTAGGTTCAAAATCTTGTTTTCTATATCTAAATTCATCAGTAAATGGGTTATTAATCCATTGACCTTGATATGGTTGTTGGTAATTAGATAAAGAAACTTCCCAATCAATTGAATTTCCAATATTTAATGTATTTTCAAGTGTAGTACTTGAACCATCCAAATCATAAATTGTTAATTCAATACGATAATTATCATTTTTTATAAAACGATATCCAACACCACAAGAAACAAATGTATGTATATTAAATGCACCATCTATATTTTCATCATTAAGTAAAATTGGACAATCTGGATTTGAATTACTATCGTTACCACTACCTTCGTTGTTATAATCTGGATGTGAAAAATAATGATAAGAACTTGTAGCCCACCAATACTTTAATGAGTTATTACTTGAATCAAATATTTCTAATTTATAAGCAGATATCTGATTTTGTGAATTATCAGGTTCTATGGATTCAATTCCACCATAATTTTCATTACATGTAGAATAATCATTTTCACCATCAATACATAAAGTACCTGTAGTATCATTACCAGCTGGTCTGAATACATAATAATCTAAACCAGAACCAATACCTGATGATGGTATCATAACCATATCACCAAAGAAACAAGTACCAGCGTCTTCCTCATCTTCAAGAACTGGATTATAGTTTATTGCTCCTTCAGTCATACACCCAACACAATTATTAAAATTTGGATCATCTAAATCTTGATATACCTCACCACATTCATCAATATAATTACCACTTTGACACCAATTATTATGTTCATCGTTATTAGTCCATGGACCTGTACAAGAACAATTATTTTCTATATCTACCCAACGACATGATTCATTATTAATGTAGTAAGGTTCTTCTGGAGGAAGTTCATCAATATTTGTATAATTACATGCAGTTTCATCTACACAAATAGTACAAGCTAAATTTGGAACACCATAACCACCATATCCATCTTCATAACAATTTCCACATTCATCTGGTTCACTACCACAAGTTGGGCAACCTTTCCACTCATTATTATCACAACCACTTGGTACACAATCAGGATCTGCAGAATCACAATCATTACAATAACAAGGACTTACTATATTTCCATCTGCATCTGTTGGACAGTCTTCATTGCTATCATATAAAGTTCTATCATCACAACCACAAGGATATAGACTATCTATTCCATCATTATAGTCATTACCAGTATTACCACCTGTGCATGTATCACATTCATCAACTACTGCTGTTCCATTACAATCATTGTTACAATCTTTCATTGGACAAAATGCATCAGAATTTTCAGTTGTTTCATATGTTGGATTTACTGGATATAAATTTGGACCATCATATCCACTTCCACATGTATCATCATTACATCCTGTACAAGCACAAGTAGAACAAGCAGTATCACTTGGTACTAAACAATCATTACAAGTCCAACTTCCCCCTACATTATTATTTATATTTCCTTCAACACATAAACCACAATCATCTGGATACCAACACTCTTGTTCTTGTATTTGACCAGGACAATATGTTGGTTGATTATTTTCACAACCATTTGCTGGACAATCTATTTCTACTTGACAAACTTCTTCGTAACAATCTCCCCAATTACCATTACAGATTGGAACATCTTCAGTTCCATTTATTGTAGCTGTAGGTGGACAATATGTATCGTTAGCATTACAAGTCTCATCACCACATTCAGTTGGCATTATACACATACTATTTTCTGCAAATGTACAAGGTATTGTTGTACAAGCTCCATTACCATCTTTTCTCATACCATAGTTACAAGCTTCTGGAATATTACAACCATAACATACAACATCTGTTCCCTCACATTGTCCACAAGTATCCGTAGTTCCTGGACAATCAGGTTCTGGGTCATTACAATCAGTAGTCCATGTTTCAACTTTGTTTGGGTCTTGTCCACCACCAGTTGGGGTATAATTATCAGGTAAAGAATAATACTGACCAAAAGAAGGTACAAGTCCTTCGAATGGTGTTCCCAATGGACATATGTTTTGTTGAAAAAATGGGTCACCTAAACCATCTCCATCATCATCAAAACAATGCTTTACTACACCTAATTCACCTGGAGTTCCACAACCACAATCTTGATCTTCATTACCACTAAAACATATATCATCACAACCTTTATTTTCGTTCTCACCAAAACAAACACCACATTCATCTCTTTCAGTTGGTAAACAACATTGAGGTCCTACATTTGCATGATTATCATAAGTAGCTGAACCGCCACATTGACCATTACAATCCATGTCATTACAAATATTTGACATAATACAATTGGTTTCAAAAGCATCACCATCACAATTACCACATTCATCCCATTTCAATGGTCCATTTTCACTACAACTACATTGGTTGTTTGCAACATTAGGCATATTAAATTGATTTTCTCCACATCCACCACAATCATCCCAATAAAGTGGAGTAGTTCCATCACAATCACATACAGGAAAACCTCCAGACCAAGTTTGTGAATAATTATATCCAGGAAAATCGACAATAACATATGCATCATCTGGATCTTGACATAATCCACAAGAATCTATAAAATCATCACCAAAACAACCACCATTACATTGTTCAAAATTTGGATAATTATCTGTAGTCCATAATCCAGAACCTTCGTAACCTTTAAAATCAATCCACTCTTCTATTGTATAATAATCTATTTGTCCATCACCATCTGTATCTATACCATCAGTACATAATCCATAATGTGTATAATCTACATCATCATTAATATGTCCAAGTTGGTATCCATCATACCAACTTCCTGTATTAGGTGGACAGCAACCACATTGTTGTAAAAAGTTAGGTGTTAATTGAGTTGAACCACCAGTACACACTCCACAAAAATCAATAACAGCAGGTCCAAATTGTATCCAATCATCATCAGTTGGAACATTTCCTAAACAATCAGCATCAAATTCACAACAAGCTGTTTCCATTCCAGATTGATCTGGATAGTTTGCACTACAATCAAATAAACAATCCATACTATTACCATCTGCATCCGTACATCCTTGTGAATCTGTACCAGGACCATTATTAGCTCCAACAAATATACAACCAGCACATCTTTGACCATTTCCATTACAATCACCACATTGATCTAATCCAGGATATTGATTGTTTCCTTCAAAATCTTGTGTTATAGTTCCATTAAAATCACAAGTATCTGAACCATCTTCACATATACCATTTTCATAAGGTGAACCACATCCTGAATTTGAACCATAGTCACAACAACCATTACAATCTTGAGATGATTCACCAAAAACATTAAATGCTGGATTTATATTACCATCTATATCTCTAAAACAATTACCACAATCATCGATACCATAGAAAAAATCTTGTTCCCATTTACATTCAGGTGTAAATTCATCATTTAAACAAACATCTACGTCTTGAATAGCTCTACAATATTCTTCAAAATCACCATCCGTACCACCAAATGATTCTTTAGCTTGACAAGCAAATGTTTCATTAGGTATCATCCTACCATCAACTTCTGTTGAAGGGTATGTACCACTATCCCAAACGATATCTGTTCTACAAAAATCACCTAACTCATCTTCGTTTAATGTCAAAGACCAACAACCATTAGTAACAGGTAATTCATTAGAACAAAAATAATTAGTAGTAAGGTCACCACTACCTAAACCATCACAATCATAATCATGATAATATTGTTTTCTAATATTATTACCACCACAAGAATAATCACAATCCAAGACATTACCTACACAATCACAACAATCTTCAACCTCAAAACCAAAATCAGAACCACATAATTCTACAAAATTAGAATTAGGTATTCCTGAACCTGCAAATCCGTTATCACCTATCGTGTAGTATCCATCAGAAGAAGCGTCAACACAAGCATATTCTCCAAGTTCATAAGTGTTCTTACCCCCTAAAAAATCTGCAACATTATCAGAATCTGTTGGATTATAATTACAAGCTGTTGGGTCTGAATAACATCCACAAGCTGCTACATCCAAACAACTTGTTCCATCAACTACACCATCATCTCCAAAACAATATTGAACTGTATCACAACATATTTCTTCTCGTGCATCACCTTGACATACACCAGCACAATCTCTTCCAGAATCTGGTGTGAAATCACCATCTCCAATCCAATAAGTTGATTCAGAACAATTAAGTGCACAATCTAAAACTCCACCTAAACAACATCCATTTTCTTCTGTTAAAGTATCAGGTTCACCACAACCACAAGATTCATTATGTTTGTTAAGTTGGATTACATGTGGTATTGGTCTACATTGTGGATCATCTCCACAAGTATCTAAACAATCACCACCATCACAATTAAAATCAATTGAATCTAACACGCCATCACCATCAGTATCTAAATTAGCATGAGCATGTCCTGGATAAAGATATATTGGACTACATGTATATGATGTTCCATTACAAACACCATTACCAATTGCTGCTGGACCACCAACACACTCACTTGGAGTAGTACTATAATTTATAAAATCACAAGTTGGTATACTATAACCATTAACAGTTCCTGCACAATCAACACATGTTGTGTTCCAACTTAAATTTGTAGGTACAGGATTATCTTGATCTGTAGTTAATGGATTACAAATCGGTTCATTACCATAAACTTCTTCATTAGTCCAATTTGGTTGGTCTTCAGGTATTTCATCTAAATAATTACTACAACCTGGTTTTCTACATTCACCACAAGCGTCATATTGAGGCCTTTCACCTAAATCTCCTGGTTGTAATATTGGAGCGATATAATCAGCAGTTCCCCATTCAGGTATTTGTTCATAAATGTAATAACCACCATCACATTCTTGACGACATTCATAATTATAATATGCACAATATTTACTATTACAAGTTGTACCCATACCAGGATCTTGTTCTGTTGGACAATCAGGTAATCTAACACCATTAACAACTTGACACTCTTGTTGGTTTTCAAATATTAATACATCACTACCATCAAGTTCGACACACCTGCCACAATTATCAAATTCAAATGGACAATCACATAAATTATTATTATCTGAATAAGATTCAAAACTTCCACCAAAACCATCTGCGGCAACCCAACAAAGTGAACCTTCTCCTATACCACATAATAATTCTAAATTAGGATCTCCATCACAAAAGAAAGAACTACCAACATCACAAACAATACCATCTCCATCTTGGTCGTAATAGTATTCTTGTGCACCATCACCACCACAAACTCCACAATCGTCACAAACATTATTCTCACAATCACAAATTTGATTTAATGTATTTTGTGGGTTAGTGGTATCACAAGTAACAGGATTCCAATCTGAAAAACAAGTACCACAATCATTTTGATCTCCACATGGTGACCATAAGCTATCAGTTGAATATTGAGTACAATCACCTTCACAATTACCACAAAAATCTAATTCAGCATCACCACCACAGACACCCTCACAATCATAAACATTACCTTCACAATCACAAGCTCCTTCTTCATATCCACAAGGTACTTCAGTTTCTGTACCAACTGTGTCACATAATATTCCTCCACAACAACAATTATTACAGAAGTCTAAAATTGCAGTTCCTCTACATTCACCATTACAATCATAATAACCATTTTCATCAAGATTACCAGATGCATCAAAACCTAAATTAGCAGCTGGTGGTATATTTGAACACTCATTATTACAATCACAAACCAAATAATTATCATCACCATATGATGTATTACAACAATATTCATCAGCTGAACCATTTGGACATATTTGTGTATTTTTTGATCCACCACAATCTCCACATTCATCGTAAGAAGAGTCACATATTTCATCAAGTGTTGATTGTGAACAAAATTCATCCATTAAACCTGCATCTATTGTAACATTTGCACCACTACCAACATAATAACTTGAAAATTCAGTGCCACCAGGATTATTACATGAATATTGAGGACTTGTAGAACAATCATAACAACCGACACCATTTTGATCACCATCATAACACCACAATTGAGCCGGTGTTCCTTCACAATCACAATTTGGAACTCCTGTACGAGCTTCTATGAATATACCATTATATTCTATTTCAGGAAAATTTGAAGTTCCATATCCAGGTCCTCCACAAACTCCACAAGTATCACAAGTATCTACAGGTGTATTACAACTACCAGGAGTATTGGTACATGGTAATCCAAAATCATCTAATCCTCCTGAACAATCATATAATATATCAACACCACCTCCACAAACATTACATGCATCGAGATTTACTTCATTACATCCACAAGCACAAGTATTACAACTACCACCACATGTTCCACAAGCGTCATTGGTTGAACCTCCACCACATGAAGCTTCTAATTCTGCAATTTCTTCAGGACCTGGTAACAAATAAGCGTTTTCAGCTCTACAATCCCATACTTCACCATCACCACCTGCATAAAGAGCTCCACAAGAACACCAAGTATTATCTATTAAACAATCAATTGATGTATATTGTTGACATGGAGTTCCATCTGGTAGTGTAAAGAAATATCCAGTATTACCAGATGAACCACCTGAACATTCACCACAATCATCAAGTACAGCTGTACCATTACATTCATCATTACAATCTAAAATGTGTGGTGTAAAATCATCAGGATTTCCATCACCAGTTGTATCTGTTCCATTGATGGAATTACAAGAACATTCTCCTTCTGGAATTCCATCTCCACCACAGATACCACATTCATCATTTCCAATTTCATCCACTCCAGTTCCCAATAAAGGTCCATTACATACACCATTACAATCTACAATATTTCCGTCACAATCACATTGATCAGCTGGAATACCATCACCACCACAAACGCCGCATTCGTCAAAAATTTTTTCCGAACCACATACACCATCACAACCAATTCCACATGCACCATCCATACTATTTTGAATTAATATTGTTTCTATTAGTGGTGAATAAACACCATCACCATAATCAGTTAATAAAGATGGTTGTCCACAACCACCAGCATGTCCAGCATCACCTGGACAATTTCCAAAACAATCTTTAGACCAACCATCAATACAAATCCAAGTATTTCCATTGTCGTAATCTGCCATGTTTTCCCATGGTGGAGCACAATCGTCAATCGCAGCTGTTGTAGTTCCACCGATACATTCACCACAAATTGTTCCTTCATCATCACTTACTTGATCTGATGATGAACACTGTCCGTTGCAATCTAAACATTGACCCAAACCACAATTAAAAGTAGTATAACCAGTGTCATCCATATATACAGTTCCAATTAATGGATGACCAATACCTTGAGCTACTCCATCACAAAAATATCTTTCACATTGTTCATCTTGATCTATTCCATTTTGAACATTATCATAATAATTCATCCAAGCATCTGGATTTATACATTCATTATCTCCATCATCACAAGTTTCTATAAAACACCCCTCTCCGTTTGGATATGGTGCACCACTTATAGATGTATTTTCAGGAGAACATTCTCCTGTATCATGATTTGATATACAAGTATTATTACAATCCAATGTATGTCCAAAACAATCACAATATGTATCATCTTGTTCTGCAGAAAATGGTAATTCTACACTACCAACTTCTCCATTTGCAGTGTAAACACAATCTGCATTAGAATCATCATTAGCTTCTGGATCAAAATTACAAACACTATAACCTGTATTGGGTTGTAGAAAAGCTCCTGGATCTTTACAATAACCAAATTCATTTGGAAGTCTTATATTATCACCATCTGGTCTACAAAACCCATATACATCTGGAAAAGGACCAGGTTCATTTAAACTACAACCAGGAATTATTATATAAACAAAATCAGGACTTATATAATCTTGATTAAATAAATCAGGTGTTCCAAATGATGCACCTGTATCAGGTATTTCATTTGATTCAAGAATAGTAGTTCCATCAGAAGTAGCTGTTAAAAAGTAATCTAATGCATCTGGTTTTACTTTTATAGTTAATACACCAAAATCAGGTGTTTGACTGATAAAAATAAAAAAAGTTGGTCCAGCATCAGTACTGGGATAATAAGAAGTTTCTATATCTTGTTCATTACCATCAATATAAATTTTAAACTCATCAGCTGCATTTATTTCAACAACATTAGATTCTTTATCTAACATTTGATAACCAGCTAATACTATACCTATATCTTTATTTGCCATCTAACTTTCCTCTGGTAAAGTCCATCTGAACCAACCAGCATTTGTTGTTTTTAGTTTTATTCCCATTCCAGGTTTCAAATTTATATTAGGTCCAACCCAACCAATTCCACCTATATAATTAAAAAAACCATTGTCTAAATTTTCGTCACTACCTGCACAATTTTCATTTGCACATAAAATTACATATACATAATCACCTGTCATAAAAGTTGCTGGTGTTGTATCTCCAGTATCTGGATTATTCATATAAAAAGATTCGTTCAATAACTGAATCATATCATAATTATTACCATCAACATTCGGGGGTAAATAAGAACCTATCAAACTATAAGCTCCTCCTCCTGGTATATAAATAGGTGGAAATTCAGATAACTGTGTTCCTAAAATATCAATATCTCCAATTGTAAAATCTCTTTCAACTTCATCAGAAAAACCATCAGAGTTTGCTATTGTTAATTTAGCAGTAATTATACCACCCCCACCAAACTCATCAGTAGGGTCGGAATAAAGTGGTATTGTAAATCCAAGTTGAGGACCTGTGCCAGTCCATGTATTTCCATCAGTATCTTCTACCTCCCAAGAATATCCTGAAATAACGACATTGGTATCATAATCCGATTCATTAGGCATTGCAAGTGAATTATTTCCAACTATTGTTATTTGATTATTTTCAAATAAAGGATCTGTTATATCGTTTATAAAAGCTATCGGATTAAATGTACAACTACCATCATCTGTAGCTGAAGTATATGTATCTCCTGTACAATAATATGAATTACCACATTCACCATCACAAATATAATTATTGGCCAATGCATCCAAACAATCTTCATACTCACAACTACCATCATTAATTGTCGCATTTGTATCTTGATTTGTTGCACATGGATCATCACAACCAGGTCTATCATCATCAGTTATTGTAATTTGATTTGATAGTCTCGATGGACTTCCATCTTGTGTTTTAATTTTTATTTTATAATTACCTAGTCCTAAATTAGCCGATTCAAAAAATTCTTCAATATTAATATTTAAATCTACATATTGATAAGAATTACAATCATATGAAGTATTTATTTCAGTATATAAATGTTCAGAACTACCATTTGATAAATTTATAAAAGATACTATTAAAGGTGAATCGGAATTAGAAATATTTCTATATCTAAATCGAGCATACATATCGGTATTTGTTCCCAATTCATAAGAGGATGGTGGTTGTGTTGAAAAATATATCAAAGATGAAAAAGTTGTGCACTCACCATTATTACAATACTCACAACTTCCACATGTACCACAACTACCACCACAACCATCTGAACCGCAATCAAGGTCAGTACAATCTGGCATACATACACATATACCAGCAATACATTCATATTGATCACTATAAAGTGATTCACAATTGTTTCCACAACTTATCGTTCCACCACAACCATCATCAAATGTCTCACCAGGACATTCATCGTATGTAAAATCATTACAAGTTAGTGGAGTACAAGGGCATAATAAAGCCGCACTGGTTTCATACACCTTATCACAAATAAATAATTGATCACTACAAAGACAATCTGCACCTTGAGCTGGAATTGGAACAGTTACTGAATTTGCTTGACATTGTGTATTATTTTGATAACACGAAAAAGTTACAGAAGAGTTGTCCGGACAAACCTCAACCTGACCCAATTGTTCTCCAGATGGACCTAAACAACCCCCTTGAGAAGTAAGATTTACATCTATTCTATAATCTTGTTTCATTATATATTTTCCTTAAATTTTAACCAACCAAATGGAAGTCCACATTGAATCATTTCATCTCTTAATCCACATTCACATTGATAACCTATTCCATCTATACTATAAATACCATCATCACAATTACCAGAACAATTTCCTGGAGTACAAGTTGATGTTAAATCAGCTAATAAAAATCTTATTTTTCCTACAAAACCTTTTACTATACAACTACCATCAGATTCAGTACAACCATCAGGCATTGAGTTTCCCGTTTCATATAACGCGTTTCCAAATTCTTCTTCTCCCATATCATCTGTACTTATAAATTCAAATCCATTATAATATAACATACCTTTTTGCATACCAACTAAAGATGTTGTTTCTATTGAATCACCATTTATTATCGAAGCTAATGAAGCTAATGAAGGAGCTTCTGACATATCACAATCATCCCATTCCACACCATCACAATATTCATCCGGATTTACTAACCAAATATAATTATAAATATCTTTTATTGATATAGATTTTTCATATGGGTAATAAAAATCAAATTCTCCTCTAAATGGAACTACACCTCCACCTCCAGTAGAACGAAATTTATCTCTCAATTCAAGGTCAACAGGTTCTGCTCTAAATGTAAATGTACAAGTACCATTATCAATAGTTGCATTTACATCATAGTTATCTGCTCCTGAATATGTACAACCATAACAAGATTCAGCTTGATAACCTGCATCACCTGTACACACACCACAATCATCTATAAATGAATCACCATCACATACGCCTGCACAATCAACTATTGCTATACAATCTCCATTGCAATCATAATTTGTTGGTGGACCATCTCCATCACATACACCACATTCATCATTTACTAATGCAGAATCACATTGATTATCACAACCAGACCTTGTATAACATTCAAAATCAGGATAACAAGTTGATGTAGGTCCGCACAATGTATCTCCTGTAGCAGAATCTATTGAAGTTGTACAATCTACGGGTTCTGGATTTCCGCAACCACATCCAAGATTTACAATTGAACCATCACATGTTCCACAGTCGTCATAACCTGAACCATCACAAACTCCACAATCGTCTAATACTCCATCACCTCCACATTCTCCACATTCATCAAAATTATTATTAGGACAATCGTCTTCTTCGTCACATATACCATCTCCATCAGAATCTACAAGACAATCACCATTACAATCACGATAAGGTGGTGGGAATGAACAAGGAGCACATACACCTATGTTACAAGCTCCTTCTGTTTGACAAACCACAGCATCTCCGTCACATACTCCAGCACAATCTTCTACTGCTATTCCACCACATTCATCAAAACAATCTATGAATGTAATACAATTTCCATCACAATCAAATCCAGCAGGTGGTTGTGAATCATCAGCACAATTACAATATGAAGTGTTATTATTATAAGTATAAAAACAACTTCCATCATCCCAAATAGCTTCTGCATCAGGATTACATGCTGGAGTTGCATCATCTGTACACCCACCACACACTGCAGTTCCTTCTTCTGGATAATCTGCATCAGTTGTACAATTTCCACAAATATCAATAACTCCACCACCTGGACAATTATCTAATAAATTAGAAACAAATGGAACACCCCAAATACATTCATCCGTATTATTACATTCTGTTGATGTTGTTATACTTCCACATCCTATAGATACTTCAGTATTTGAATAACAATGGTCAATGAGATTTGGATTATTAGCACACATTGAATAACCTTGATTATCAGGTGATTCATTGGATGGTGTATCTTCTCCAAAACCATCTCTATCTATATCTCTATAATATTTTATTCTAACATCTGGATGACAACAACCTGCAGGTTGTGAATCATCATTAGTCAATACATATGTGTCCGATAGTGGATAATAATCTGTAAGACTTGAACCATCTACATTACCTGCACAATCAGTACATGTTGAACCATCACCATTACATACACCACAAAAATCATAACAATTACCCAAAGAACAATTAAAATAAAAAACTTCCCCATTAAGTTGTTCTTTAAAATCACAGGCAAAATTTGCAGCTGTT
>CERT01021416.1_pt1 | contig 18276 bp, 40 predicted proteins | sample 530691 | NCBI WGS metagenome assembly CERT01 (sample SAMEA2620861, study PRJEB7988) | marine metagenome | biome: marine biome (ENVO:00000447); feature: surface water layer (ENVO:00002042); material: "saline water (ENVO:00002010), including plankton (ENVO:xxxxxxxx)" | depth 5 m
ACTTTGTCGAACTTATCTAACATTAATCCAACGTCATACGCAGTAGCTGTAACTCTACGTCTGTCGTGAGATATGTCATTTTCAGGAGAAGCAGCATATCGAGAAGTAACTTCTTCTGCGAAAACTGATCCTAACTGATCGTAATATTTTTCTTCACCTTCGATAGATTCTTCGAGGTGTGTGCCTTTGAACTTTCCACCCATAGTTTGAGTAAGAAGATCAAGAGTAGCACCATACTGCTTTACGAATGCAGTTGTTATACTAGTTGAAGCCATTTTAACATCTCCTTTTTAATAATTGGCTAATTAATTTACACGACTAATCGGCTCTGATTATCTCCTAAAGGAGGTCTTGCCTGCCAGTTTACGTCTGGTTCGACGACAACTTACAGAGGTCTTAAAAGATTGTCTCTTTCGTTAAAAAAATTTGTACTAAAAGTAAATCTTAGCTGTCAAGCTAAAAATTACAAATCATCTCCAAGCTTATCCATAAGGTCCTGTCTCTTTTGTGCAATATGAGGAGGTATAGGCTGTCCTTTTTTAAGATACTCTGTTACATCTATATTAACTTCAGCTAATTGATCACGAATACCAGCTTGTGTTTTAGTTTGTAAATGACCTATCTCTGGATCATCAGCAAATCTGTTTGCAATATTACCAAGAGTAATAGCTAATGTTGGTTCATTTAAGATTCCAGATTGTTTGGCCCATTCAATATGTTCGTCTTCCATACCATTATTTCTTAACAAACCTTCAATGCTTTTATTCATACCATCATAGGATTCACCCCATGCTTTTTTTAGCTCGTCAGTTTTTTCTTTTTCAGCTGTTTCAAAAGCTTCTTTAGTTTGTAAAGTTGTATTAGCTGCTCTTTCTAAATACCAATCAACTAATCCTTCTGCTTGATCTGCATTAGCACCTATTTTAAAGATTTCTTTTTTAAACTCTTCAATAGCAGTTGCATATGCACTAGCAGCATCTTGACCAACTATATCAGCAAAATCCTGGTTAATACTAAAATCATATCCTTCAACATTTTCAGGTCTACCTAGCTTTGAATAAAAATCATTCCATTCATCTTCTGAAGCATCTGATTTAGGAATATCACCTTTTTTACCAGCAAAACTTTGTAGCTCTTTAATATACTGACCTACTTCGTTTGCATTTTTGCCTTGTAAGTTTTTCCAAAAACCAGCTCCCTTTACATCTTCATCATCTATTTGTTCTAACATAGAATCAACAAATGCAACTGAACCGGCATCTTGTTCTGTGGTTTCTTCAACAGGTGTTTCTACTACTTCTTCAGTAGACTCTACTACTTCTTCTTCACTCATTAGTATCCTCCTCTATGGGTTTCATATTTATTTGATTTTTAATTGCTAATATGACATTTCTTAGTGCATTCATTTTTGCTTCTATTACAGGATCATTGTATTCTGTTTGATCTTGCCATTTGCAAACGCCTACTAGAAACTTCATTATTAATAACGCATTATTATTTGATGGATCGAAAAGGTCTACAAAAGCTTTTCTAGTTTCTTCTGATAAATCCTTCTCGTTATCCCACTCAAAATCGTAGGTAACTTTATCTATTATGTCCATTATTCTTGTCCTACTCCTAATTGTTCCATTAATTGTGCTGCACCACTACCTCCTTCTGGAGATTTAGTAGTTTTAGAATATACATCACCTAAAGTTTGTGCTTCTTTCATCTGAGCCATTTGTTGTGCTTGCATAGCTTGTGCTTCTCGTCTTTGAGCAACTTCTTCTTCAGAAGCTTGTAAAGATATTGGGACCATATTTACTTCTTGAATAAATCTAGCTGTTTCATCAGCATTTATATTATCAAGTATTTCTGGTTTGAATTGTGCAATTTGCATCATTTGTTGCATAGCAGTCATTGTTCCAAACAATTCTATTTGTCTTGATGCTATAGATGCTTTACCAACTAAATCAAACTCCAGGTCAGCACCAGATAATTCTTCAATTTCTAATTCTTTAAACATATTAGCACGTAACATAATAGCAAATGCTCTTTCTAATGCTGGTGTTACAAAATATTTATTTAATCTATTAACTGCTGGTGATAAAAATTGTAATGATAAATTTAATCTTTCAGCAGATTCAAATGCTGTCATATTTTTTCTATTCATTAGTGGATTAAACAATGGTACATAGAAAGCATCTAATATATCTTCTTCTTTCTTTTGAATCATTGCATCATTAACAACAACATTATCTTGTGGCCGTAGTTGTTCAGGTTTAGATAGTGGATTACCAGCATTCCAATATATGATAGCACCTTGATCATTAGATATACGTCTAACACTACCATCATTAGGAGCTAACCAAGGAGGATTAGATACTCTTTCAGCACCACGAATACGAGATACTTCCATTCTATTTATCATTGGAAGAGTTGCAGCTACTTCTAATGCTGGACTACGACCATACTTTTCATAGTTTGTTTTATAAAATCTACCAACAGAGTATGGCATTTCATCAAAACCAGACTCTAATACTATCTCTTTGCTTTTTAATTCAATATATATAGAAGCTACTTTCTTTTTACTTTTAATTTGTTCTGTAGGAGAAGCATTTTCTCTAGGCATTACAATGTGAATAAAAGTATATTCTTTTGTAGATGTTTTAGGATCAGTTGATTCTTCTAAAATGTTTCCAGGAACAGACTCTCCAAACTGTTGAACTGCTTGACGAGCTGTAAGTTTAAACTCACGAATAACTGTATCTACTTCTCCTAGATAATTTTCACAAAAATAAAATTGATTAATATAGTGTGATCTCCAATTTAACATTCTTTTTGGTGTTGATTCACAAAATAATGCTGTTGTTCCTATATATGCACAATGATCAATACATTGACCCATCTCTTCATAAAAGTTTGAATCTTCGATTGCTCTCATAAATTTAGAAGTAGTTGCACTTAATGCTCTAACTACATTATCATTTTGCATTAAGTCACGATTTGTAGGTAATATTCTTATCCAGTTTTGTCCTTGTGGAAAAAGATGTGACATCATACCAGCTGTAAACATACGTCTAGCTTTTATACCAATATCTGTAATTCTTTGAGCATCATCACGCTGACCTTTTGATTTTCGGTCCTGGATATTATCTTTACTTGGACTACAAAATTCTGCAGCAGCTTGATATAAAGTTTCAAAGTTAGCTCTTTCTGAACTAGTCTTCTCACGTTTATACATTTCAATAAGTGAGTTTACATTCATAAGTTATAGTTTCCAGATTGATTACCAAGTCTTTCTTTAGCACTTCCCATAGGCTGGCCTTTAGTAACAAACAAAGATTCATTACCTTTTTTTTCTTTAATTTGTTTTTTAGTTGCTCGTGCAGCTTGCTCACCCTCTACTACTGTTGCAATCGGTGGTGGAGGTGGAGGTGGTGGTGGTGGTTTTGGTGCTGATCCCATAAATTTTTCTCCGTAATCTTTCTAAATTATAAACTTTTAATTTGCCATCAAATCTTTCAAATACAGCATATTCTAATTCTACTGGCATCAACGCAAATAGGCGTTTTAGGTTGCCTGTGAAGTAGTGAACAAAATAACAATCACACCTGTCAAGCTTATTTAATTGTTTTTTACCTAGTAACACATCTTTGTTATGGTACATGGCCATGACAAATGTTTTATCGTCACTATATACTATTCCATTTTTTAAATAATAATCAAAAATTTCCTCGAAATCTTTGCCATAATGGTTTTTCGCTTTGTTTATCATCAAACCAATTATCCTCTGCATATTCTTCTGGACCACTTACTTGTTTTGGTAGCTTTATATTATTATCAGTAGACAAATATACTTGTACTAAATTTAAATGTTTAGCCATAATCATTGTTCTAAATGCATCAGCACCATGAGAATGTTTATCATGTACAGGTTTACCAGATGCATTTTCTCGATAGTTTTCTAAATGATTCATTAAATCTTCACATAAAGTAGATATGTAAACTTTTTTCATATTACGTCTACATATTTCTATATCTTCTAAAATAGAATTAGTTTTTGGAACACGTCTAAAATTTATACCTACTTCTTTTGCTTTAGATACTAAATCTCCAAACAACATACGTTTAGATACATCATGTGGTGCATAATGACCACCATATTTATAATTTTTGCTATGAATAACTACACCATAGTCTTCAATTTTTTTACCACTAGATTCGTGATAATCAATAATATAAAAATTATCGTTTATTATTTGAGCAAAAATAATTGATGTAGCATCACTAGTACCAAGGTCCCAAAAAGTATACACATGGTTATTTGAAATTTCCATAGAATCATATCTGTTTTCTCCTTTCATAATATCTAATTCATGTCCGTAGTATGAATTTTCAACTTGAGATACAGCTTCATTCATATACTCCTGGCGAGCCATAGAGTAAGATATAATACCAGAATCTATTTCTTCTTGAATATTTTTATAAGGCTTTTGATCGTATGGACTAATTTGTCCTTGCAATTCTTTATTAATGTTAATATCTTCGTTAATCCAATAGTTAGTTTTTGTATCAGATAACGTAAGCCATTGCGTAAACCAGTTATTGCGTTCTTTATTATTTTCATATAATCTCCATAAATGATTTCCTCTACCACGAAGTGTTCCATTAAATGTGACAAATGCACTACCCTCTGTTAAGATTGGTGCAAGGAATCCAGATACTTCTTCTTTATGTAGAGAAAATTCTGATAATACATATCCCGATCCACCTTGTCCTACGAAATTTAAATTGTCTGTGCCGTCAATCTTTATTCTACTACCATTAATCAAGTCAAGAAAGAAGTCTGAATTGTTTTTGCGAGCTACTATTTGTTCTGGACAAATAAGGTCTACTAGTTTTTTACCACCAGCCCACTCACAAATGTTATCCCATAATGCTCTAGCTGCCCAAGCCCTGGTCGGAAATAAATAATAATAGTTACCTGGTGTTTCAATTGCTCTATTTACTAGACACGCAAATGAGGCCACATCTTTACCAGCCCTCCTGGGCCAACTTATCAACGAATACTGTACTCCATTATCAAAAGCTTTAAAGTATGGTAGTTGATAATCTCTAGGCTGAATTGTTGGTAATGTTATTTTCATTTATATTTTTTGCAAAACACATCATACATAAACTTTTGACTAAATAATCTCCATCAAACTCTTCAATAATTGGATTATCTTTAGAATCTACGCAACAACACTCTTCACAACTTTTATATCTTTTCTTTTTCATATTCAAACTCTAATCCACAGAATGGACAATACAATGGGTCGTTTAATATGCTATCATATATTACATGAACGAAAAAATAATTTTTACATTTTAAACATATGATGTAATCCATATCGGTTATTTCTAATTTTAGTATTTCATCTGGTCTTAACATTGTAAATCTCAAATTTATAAAAGTTTGTTCATGGTCTAAATACCAAACAAATTGCGAGCTGGCTGCCCGAGCCACCCCAAAACTAATGCCCCACCCATTTTGCTAGCGTTTTTGCTATATTTATTAAGGTTTTTGACAGGTTTGAGCTCCCTGTGAGCCAAATCACCAGCTCTCCTGGAACTCTCAGAGCTGTGCAGTTCGCACCGAGCTCCTGGTAATACAAAATTAGTTATCTCCAGGTAGTCAGCATCTCCATCTTTTGACCCTATGTTTATTAGGTTTAAGAGTGGCCCAATTATCGTACCTCTGAGGGACCTGAACAAGATTCCGATCACCACCGTCGCTGCTCGCTGCATGACGGATGGATTAGATAAATGTGGCAAATGAGCAAATGAGAGAAATTGCGTTCGGCTATTTTTGTAGGCAACCACCACACTCCCCACAGTAACTTTTTCTGATGATAGTAATGTCTTGGGATTCTTCGCCGAGGTTTGCGAGCTGTCCAAGTTTAGCTGAGGCTTGAGCATTGCCTTTGGATGACTCCTCGAATAGATGCTCTAATACACGTGTGCGTAAGAGAGATTTATCCTCGAGTATCTGAGAGAGGTCTACACCCCCTGATTTTTTTGTCTTGTCTTTTTCTTTCTCTATATATGTTTGTAGTCTCTTATGAATGTTTGCGTATGTGTTAGCTAGTGACCATAACTGTTTGTTATCTGATGATTTGATTTCGTTGTAGATTTCTTGTTGTGTTTTCATAAAAGTAGAATAATTCATCAATATGACCTAAATAAATGTAAATCTATAAAAAACGGCTTACGAGGATTGCGTATAATCAACTTTCTCCTATCAAGTAATGCTACGGGTCATCTGATATTTGGGGTTTTTTGTTCCTTAACTTAATTCACCCTAGGGATTTGTTATTGCCAGAAGTACAAAAAAAAAGGACACCATTTCTGATGTCCTCTCTGATACTTTGTTTGTCGTTAAGTTATGATTAAAATAAACAACACAACTATTAACAGATATAACAAAGTTGCACCTATTGTTTTATCCATTAGCCTCCTCCTCTGAAACAAGAAAGATACCACTACCTTCTAACTCATCCATACTTTCTACACCGATAAAAGATAACGCATCCTCTTGATTTTCAAATGTCTTGAGGTCGTTATTTTCATCAAGAATATATTCATCTCCATTTATAGAGATGCCATTAATATGTCTAGCAATACACCACATTATGAAACCTCCTCTACTTCAGTTTGATAGCCACAATGATAAACATAATTACACTCATTATTCTGTTGAATAATAGTTAACACATCCTCAAACCAATCAATTAATTTAGATGGCGTATATTCTCTTTCGTATTGTGTGCATCTTTTACGAAGAGTAACACCTTTCATGGCATATGTTCCACTAATTGATTTTTTAGGCGTTTCTAGTCGTCTAGAAGGCAAGCTTGGTAACTGTTGCTTTGAACATCCTACAATATATAATTTAGTAGGCTTGGATGCGACATGACCAAAATCGAATTGGTCAATCTCTATTACGAATCCACCAAAATTATCGTAGTCACCAATCAATGGTAATCTATGTTCACCACCATTGTATTTATGCTTGAATAATTTTGACCCATGAGGATGTTCCAAGATACCACCTCGTTCACGAACAGTATCAATAGACCACAAAGCTAATTCCTTTTCATCTAATCTAGGTTTAGCCATATGAGACAACTGACCCCATGCTCTACATGGTGGATGACATACAACGGGGTCATTCCCATTGTATGTTTTTGCACCTCTATCAATATCATAACAATCCCAAGACATTCTTAATTTGTAAGAAGAATCTCTACGAACAAACAACGCTATGAATTTCTTTGCACATTTAAACATTATCAACCTCCATTATTGGTTTTTCTTGATAGTTATAACATCTAAGTAATGATGCTAATCCACTACCTTGTGAAATGAAATGCCTTATCTTTCTTTCATTAAGATATTTGCTCAAGAACAAGATAGTAAAAGAAGAATCGTTTGCACCGATATTCCAATTATCAATATCTTTGATTGGTGTTCCACCTTCTCCACAATAATTAACCCCATCTTTCCAATTATATATTCTGAACACATTGCCAGAGTCACAATCTTCAAGAATCCATTCAGCATCAATCTTATAATCGTCACCCGTAGAGTTAGGAAGACCGAATGCTTCAACAAGTTTCTGATAGCTAATAACAATGTAGCCAATAAGACTACCATTGATAACATCAGAAAATTTAACCTCATGTTTCATACTTATACCTCATCTTTCTTTTTATCTATTTTTTGAATTATTTCCATTTTATCGCCATCAAGATTAACAACATTACCCTCCACCTCAAAACCTAGGTTTGATAATGATTTTATTAATTGATTACGATACTCAACGTCTTGCTTTGTACTTCTCATTTTATACCTCATCTTTCTTAATTGAATCTATGAATGATTTTTTAAAAACTCGATAGATGATACTATGCTCATCCCACCAATCATCCTTATCCAATTTTGCTAATACTTTTTCTACCTCATCGGATGTACTTCCGTCATCCCCTACAACGATGTCAATAGCCTCTTTGATTATAGGCGTTGTGTACATCATCGTATCTGTGTAATCTTTATTTTTCATTTTTTTCCTTTCATTAAAAAAACAATGTACCATGACCTGTAAAACTTATCGAGAACATAATAAAAAAAAACCCACCATTTTACTGATGAGTTTTTATGCCTTCATTGTAAAAAATCAGGATCAAAGTTTCCACGCAAAACTAGTAAACGAATTGGTGGCTTTGAGTTTCAACAATTTTTACAATGTAATATGTACCATGTGGTAGTTGATTTCCTAAATCATTAAATACAGTATTGCCAGAGACAGCTGGCTTCATCTTGTGTATTTCATCCATAGGAATTGCTAAATAATCATCTATTTCGTACATTAATCTACCTCCCTTGCTTCTGCTTGAGTATTAAGATAAGCCATACTGAAATGTTTTTCTAAAAACTTTGTTTCAGATGTCCATGCTTCACAGCAAGCTTCTTGTTCTGAATTAGCTTCAATATCTACACTCCAAGTTGATGTGAATTCTACAGTATATTTAGCCATGATTTACCTCCTTTGCTTCAAACTCTAAATCGTCTGATAGGTTAAGATTTTGAACGTATGCGATTGCACTAGCTTCTGAAGATTCATCTTCAACTTCAATACTACCACTAAATGTTACTATGTATTTAGCCATGATTTACCTCCTTTACAAATTCAGCTTCTTGTTCAGCTGCACAATCACCACAAATCCATCCCTCGATTATAGCGTTTTCTAATTCAAGATAACCACTATATCGATTGACAAATCTGCCACTACCAAAGTGACATGGTTTTTTACACTCCAAACATACTTGAACACCATGTACATTTATTGTCGGAATTTTATCAGTCATTATTTTATCCTCATATTAGATGTTATAAACTCACGAATCACGTTATGAATTTGTCCATAACAATCATCATCTTTATCAGTACTACTATCAGTTTCATATTCTGTTCGGAATATATCCATGATTTTATTTGTTAACTCATCAGTTACTGTATTCAGAGAAGACAATCGTTCCCACCAAATATCTTTAACTACTCTAGTCATAGAGTCATCCCAAAACATATCCTTTCTTTCATCAAAAGGATTATCTTTATCAAACCCTACAACGTGTTCAACAACACCCATTGTTGCTGCTAATTCAGACGGCAAATTTAATATAGCATCCACAGTTGATTTACCTGTAGTTTCATAAGTTTGTGAATACTCATTATCTCCGTCTCTGATAGTCCATCCTATACGATATGGCATATCATAATTTATCTTTGGCACTGCCATTTATTACCTACCTTTCTTTGATTAAAAAAGTAAAGTATCAAACGACATTTACATTTAAAAGAAAATAAATAACTTTTTTTTTGGTTCAATTTTAGCTCCTGTCAGCTCCTGTACAGCTCCTTCAAATGAACCGGCATCTATCTCGCAAATAGGCAAATTGACAAATAGGCAAATTTATTTTTAAGCAAATAGGCAAATTTAGGTTTGACATATAAACGCAAATAGTTTTACATATCCCAGGATAAAAACAAAAGGAGGTGTAAAATAAAAAGAAAAACAAAAGCTGAAGTTGAAAGAGATAACATTTGGTCCCGTAAAATTAAAAACAAAAACAAAGAAAGATGGCCTATTGTTTTTGATTTTTTAGTTTTAAACGAGCAAGAAAAAATAAAGGTAGCTTGTATTGTTTGGTGGGATTGTTATAAGGCCCAGGAAGAATATGATTGGACCTTTGTGAAATCAAAAGTACATGAGTACAAGTTTGATGAGAGTGAAGTCAATCATAGTAATGTTGAAAAAGCATTATGTCAAATTGGTTATCCAAAAGAGATAGCAAAACATAGAGCAATAATAAAGAGAGGTAGATTATAATGGCAATAGAAATTAGTTATATTGAAGAAGAAGGTATGTATAACATAAGTGGTTTGAAATATTCTGTTGAAGAAGCAGAAAGCATTGCACATTTTATTGAAGCAACAGAATTTGATAAGTATGTGAAAAAAAATCCTACGTATTTGGATCAAATGTTTCAGCTTCATTTAGATGATGATGATTTCTTATCGATAAGACCACCTAATTCAAATGGGAGGAATAAATAATGATGATAATTAATTTAGCTGGCATTCAAAGTATTGACTACAAGTTTCCTATTGAAAAAAATATGGATGTTGAAGTCTTACATGATGTTGATAACAAGTATCAAACCAATGAAGAAAAAGCATTGGTTGTTAAACACGAAAACTTTATACTTGGTTATCTTCCACGGCCATCTACATTGAAAGCATGGATGGAAGATGCCAGGAAGATTGGCAATCATCAAAAATATGATTACAACAAGGATAGATTTATAGCTACTACATATGTTAGAGATCAAATTGAATGTGATTTGTTTAGAAATGATATGCCAGTAACAGGAAAGATATATCGTGTAGGATATTCTGATAATGGAGATGTGCAAAGCATCTCTTGTAGTTTTGATTATATGTAGAGGAGGTATCATGCCAAAATTAAAAAGAAAAGTAATGGTGAAAGCTATTGTTCCATCAAGACAAAGTGTTTCACAAGATTGGGTTGAGGAGTTAGGAGATAGAATACAATATGTTGGACAAGAATATATGTCCGTCTCAGATGCAGCTAGAGAGTTGAAAGTAGGTCGAACGCATATACTTGCTAACTTATCTGGTAAAGTGCCTCATGTAAGAGGCTTTGTATTTAAGAGGTGTCCATGAAAGAAGCACACGCATTTATTGTAAAGGATGCTGTTGAGTTTGGTCTTGATAAGGCCATTCTCTTACAGCATATTCGTTTTTGGATTAATCAGAATGATGGGAAGAAGACACATACACATGATGGTAAAGTATGGATGTATCAATCTGCTTCTGATATGACCAAGCATTATCCTTATTGGTCTAGGCAAAAGATTAGTAGATTACTAAGAGATATGGAGGATGATGGATTAATTATATCTGGTAACTTTAACAAGTTAGGTTATGATCAAACTAAATGGTACACCATCCAATGTTCAGAATTAAACAATCGAAGTTTTGAAATTGAGCAGCCTATACCATATACTAAACAAGATACTAAAACAGATATATTGTTTGATGAATGTTGGGCTATGTATGGTAGAAAAGGTAATAAGAAAACTGCTATTAGATATTGGAAAAAATATTCTGAAGAAGATAAGTTAAAGATTCAATCAAAGATTATTCCTTATATTAGTAGCAGAGAATACACATATCGTAAAGATTTCCAAGGATGGATTAATCCTACATATAGAATGTGGGAAGACCAAATAGAAGAAAAAGAAAAGAGGATTAGTATATGATTGAAAGCTTTGAAGATCGTGAGATGAGAGAAAAAGAGATTCAAGAGAATCTCGATAAACAAGAAGGTGAGTGGCGAGTGTTAGAAAAAGCTGCTGATCCTGATTTTTTATCTGGACCAATAGCAGATGATTTTCCCATACGAGTGTATGATGAAAACTGTAAATGTATTTATGATTCAAGAAAGGATGGTGACTATGGAAAATGGAAAGCCTCATTGCCAGGAGAGTGAGAAAGGAGTGCTAGGGTCAATGCTTCTTGATCCACAAAGAGTTATTCCTAAAATGCAATTATCTGATAGTGATTTCTATGTAGTTAGACATCAGTTATTATATCAAGTATTGAAAAAAATGTACGTTAATAATGAAGTCATAGATTCGTTAACAATTAGAAATTATTTAAGTGATAAAAAATTATTGGATGATATTAATGAAGAGTATTTATTAGAACTTCAAGATAGTGCCATTATATCTAGCCATTCAGAAGCATACGAAAGTAGAGTAAAAGAGCTGTCTGAATTAAGATTTCAGTCAGATGTTATGGAGACTGGAATACGTATGATTAATGATGGAAAGAGTTGTACTGATTTTATTATGAGTAGTTTAATTAGAAAGAGTACCGATAATAAACAACAGTCTATTTATAAATTAGGTCAAGAATGGATTGATAAAGTAGCTTCTGGTAATACAGGCCATCTAAATTGGTGGTGTGCTGAATGGGATTCTTATTTAACTAAATTAAGTAGTGAGGTTTGTATTGTTCATGCACCACGCTCAACTGGTAAGACTGCTTGGTTATTACAATATATATGTTACTTACATCAACAAGGATTAAAGTGTAGCTTTGCATCTATTGAAATGATTAAGCAAGAATTACTACCAAGATTGATAGCACATCTAGGTCAGATAAATACATATACTATGCGTACTAGAGGGTTTATTAAAGAACATGAAAGACAAGCTTCATTAAAAGCTAATGAAAAACTACGGGACCTAAATTTAAATGTACGGGATGGTAGTATGAATATATTTCAATTACGTTCATGGGCATTAACTGAAAAAAAGAAAGGTGCTGATGCTATATTTATAGACAATCTTTTGTGTATTAATGATGGTGGTAAAAGTTATGTAAATAGAACGGCTATGTATGATTATTTTATACAACAGATTATTGATCTTCGTAATGACATCAAGATACCTATATTTTTACTTGCTCATCCTAATGCTGATCATGGTGTATCTTATAGTAAGAACATTGAAAACTTGTGTGATATAATTATTTATTTACACAACGTGCCATCAGAGGGTATAGATGTTGATGGTAGAACAATAATGCCAAGGAGTGATATTCCAGGAGATACAGTTTGTTGTAGATTCCAGAAGAATAGACAAGGTAGATCACCATGTGCATTGTTATCTTTAGATAAACAAACACAAACATTTAAACATTTAAGTTGGGAGATAGAATGAATCAATTATTTAATTTTGTTACAGATGATTTAGATATTTTAGTGGGAGATTGTTTAGAAACTTTAAAAAGTTTACCAGATAATCACATCAATTGCTGTGTTACTTCTCCTCCATATTATAATTTAAGAGACTATGATAATGATAATCAGATTGGTTTAGAATCTTCTCCAGAAGAATATGTAAATAATCTTGTTAAAGTATTTAGAGAAGTTAAAAGAGTTTTAAAAGATGATGGTACATTATGGTTAAATCTTGGAGATAGTTATGCTTCAAGACAATCAGCTAGAGATAGAGTAAGTGGTTATTCTGATAAGCAATCTACTAACAAAGGAAAACTTGGTGGAAAACAAGATATACCTTTAGGATTAAAACAAAAAGATTTAATTGGAATCCCCTGGAGAGTTGCTTTTGCTTTACAGCAAGATGGTTGGTATTTAAGACAAGATATTATCTGGCATAAACCTAATCCAATGCCAGAGTCTGTAAAAGATAGATGTACTAAATCACATGAGTATATATTTTTATTAAGCAAGTCTCCTAAATATTATTATGATTACAAAGCTATCAGAGAAGATAGTATTAATCCAAAAGAAACGGCCAGAAGAATGAAGTTACCTGTAATGACTGGAAGTAAACATGAGTCTGGAGGCTTCTCAAAGAATGGTGCAAAACATACTCCTGGAATAAAACCATTTGATGGTAAGAAAAATAAAAGGTCTGTATGGACAGTAAATGTAAAGTCATACAGAGAAGCACACTTTGCAACATATCCTCCTAAGTTAATAAAACCTTGTATATTAGCTGGTTGTCCAGAAGGAGGTGTTGTTCTTGATCCATTTGCTGGTGCTGGAACAACAGGTTTAGTTGCATTAAGTAATAAAAGAAAGGCAATACTTTGCGAGTTAAATAAAGACTACGTTGAAATAATAAAACGTAGGTTGTTAGATTGACAGTAAAGTATTTTTTGTTAAAATTAACTCTTAAATATAAAGGAGAATTAAATGAGTCTATCAGAAGAATATATCAAACCAGCAGATACTAATCCAATTAGTGCCTATGCTAGATGGAAAGGGTCTAAAGGTTTGTGGGAAATATATTCCAGAAAGACTGGTGAAACTGTATTAACAGACAAGTTAGATTTTGTTGTATTAGATCAACTTAATTCTGTTAGAGGTTTTACTAGATCAAAAGGATTATATTCCTGTGCTGAAGTTAGAGATATTCATGCTCAGCCTATGAGTGTATATCTAACAGAAAATGGTAAATCAACTTTGTTTAAAGAAGGTGTATATAGTGACATCAAAGCAGAGTTAAAAGAAAAAGGTATTAAGTTTCAAAAAGTTGTTTATGCTATGGCTAACAGCGACCATGAAAATTCTACACTAAATGATGGTATCGTTAAGTTAGAATTACAAGGTGCAGCTATGTCTGCTTGGTTTGATGCTGGACCAATGGATGGTCAAAGAATTGAAATGGAAGATTCTATTTTCCAGGAAGGTGCAATTAGTTATTATATTCCTAAATTTATATGCACAAAAGCAACTGAAAATATGTTGGAGAAAGCTAAAGAAAAAGATATTGCTCTTCAACAGTATTTGAAAAACTTCCAAAAAGAGGAGGAGGAATCTCAAGAAGAGATACCTTTCTAATATGACCAAGAAGAGAAAGCGATCCATTAAATCTGCTAAACAAGGTGCTTGGGTTGCTTTCTCTAAATATATTCGCTTGCGAGATTCTCTTGCAACAACTGGTACAGCTGATCAATGTGTTTGTATTACTTGTAAAGAAACTGTACCTACTAAATACTATCCAGGATTTAACTGTTTACAAGCTGGCCATTCTATAGCTGGAAGATCAAAGAATATTTTATTTGATGAAGATTTAGTATATGGACAATGTGCTGCTTGTAATTGTATACATGGTGGTAGGCTTTCAGAGTTTGCTATTATTATGATAGATAAGTTTGGTAAAGAATGGTTTGAAGAAAAATGTTTTATATCTAGAAAGCCATCAGAAACCAGGTGGTCTATACAAGAGTTAGATGAAATCAAACATAAATATAAAAATAAATATGAGGAGTTACTATGTACAACAAAGACATGATGTATTATGTGTTAGTAATTACGTTAGCTACAATATTATTTGTTGGATTAATGGAGATGATAAATGGCATACAGTATTAAAAAAGCTAAAGAAATATATGATAGTGTAGTTGATATTGGTATTGCAGAAACATCTCAAAAATATGGCATATCAGCAGAGTCAGTTAAGCGAGCTGTACGAGAGCTAAAGTTAAAACAAAATATGCCTAGTCCAATAGAGCAATGTGTTTTGAATGGAGGTAAAAAAGTGCTTTGTGTAGGGGACCTACATTGTCCATTTGATTTAGATGGATACTTAGATTTTATTATTGATGTATACCAGAAACACGTTTGTGATACAGTTGTTTTTATAGGTGATGTTATAGATAATCATTATAGTTCTTATCACGAATCTGATCCAGATGGATTAGGTGGTAGAGAAGAATTAGAATGTGCTATAGAAAGATTAGCACCATACTATAAAGCATTCCCTGATGCGTATGTAACTATCGGTAATCACGATAGAATTATTATGAGAAAGTCTATGTCCTCAAGTGTCCCCAGGAGATGGATTAAATCATATGCTGAAGTATTAGAAACTCCAGGATGGATATTTACAGATGAAGTATCTATTGATAAAGTAATGTATATTCATGGAGAAGTAGGTAACGCCAGAATAAAATCAATAAATGAAATGTGTTCAGTAGTACAAGGACATAGACATACAGAGATATTTACTCATTGGACCTTTGGTAGAAATAGATCAGTCTTTGGATGTCAAGTAGGCTGTGGAATAGACTTTGAAAGCTATGCCATGGGGTATGCAAAAAGAGGAAAGAAACCAGCTATAGGTTGTGCTGTTATATTAGATGGTACAACTTGTATAAATGAGGTTATGCCATTATGATTAAAATAACTATAGAAGATGAAACAGAAGTAACAGGTGTTAAAAGAAAACACAGCTGGACATTAGAAGATGCAGTCCATGATTTTGAAACTGTGTTAAATAAACACTTTGGTACTGAAGTTGAAGTATCTGTTAAAGCTAAACAAAAAGCTACTATTGAAGTACCTGTACAAGAAGCAGAAGGTATGTAATAAAGCTTGACAGGATATATGACTAAATGTAAATCTATGTTATAACTCGTTCATCCCACAAGGGACGGAAGTAGTAGATAGTCTACGAAGGAACGCTAACATGGGAGAGTATCATGGAAGTTATCCTTACATATCGAGGAGTAGCATACAAAAAAATCCTAAAGAGGTAGTATGCGAATATGCCCTACTTCGGTAGGGTTTATTTTTATACCGATCTGCTGACTAGCTTGGCGTATCATCTCATCCCTATCAAACCCTTTTACTTCTACTACTGCTTCTTTCCCTGATTCCTTGTGAACAATACGATACATAGACATAACTCCCTTGTGATTTAAATGTGAATAAAAAAATGTGACTTGAGAGTTTTACTGTTGAGTCACGCAACAGAGAAAGGTACAATGAATACCCTAGGTTACTCTCTAACTATTGAGGTAATAAAACTTAACTATTTAGTAACTTTAGCAGCACCTGTTCCAAACAGAAATGAAATAACACTCATTACAGACACTTGAAAATATGGAGGTAATGCTAAACCATTTACTGTAATTACTTTAGTACCTCCTCCATATTCAATCAAGCCTAAAAATGATTTAGATTCATTTTCTTCAATAATGCTAACAGGTATGTCTGGAAAGAAAGCTATTAAATATAAACCAACAAAAGCAACTATTAATATTACCATTGCTGCAAACTTACGAAGAAAAGGATTAGACCTTTTAGCTGCTGCGTCTGCTGATTTAGTATGAGCTTCTTGTCTTTGTATAGCTATCTTCATTAGCTCTTGTTGATTAGCTGTCTTTTGTGCTTGCATCTTCATAATGAAACCACCAAGACCAGATGCTAAACTAACAAATACTTCCATGGGTAATCCAAACATTATGCCATACCTTTCTTTTTAGTAAACTTACGTTTCTTTTTAAGTTTTGCAAAGTCAACAGCTTCAATCTTATTAGGATCACCAGCTACTTTAGCTATCTTCATTTGTTTTGATGAATATTTTTTTCCTGGCATATTAATATCCTTTCATCATTTTAACTTTTTTACCAGACTTTTTAGCTTCTTTCTTAGCAGCAGCCATGCCTGATTTTGTATACTTGAATTTCTTTTTTCCTACTTTTGGCATAATGCCCTCCTTACCATTTTACTTTATTTGCCCAATATGCTGCAGATGATTTACCTTTAGCTATATTCTTCCTGTGTCTTGCTTTAAATGATTTAGCTCGTTTAGTCATAGTACGATCTCCTGTCTTACCTTGTTGACCAAACCTAATTGTCTTTGGTTTACCATTAACAACAGTAACTACTACATGAGATTTAGTTGGATGATTAGGTGTACGTTTTGGTTTATCAATACCACTAACTCCAGCTCTTTTTATTGATGCAGTATACTTTCCCATTATCTAAACTTCTTTACTTTCTTTGCTATATACTTTGGTTGTTTACTAAATTGTTTACCTTGAGCTTTTGCTTTTCTTTTAGCTCTAGTAGTAGCTGCGTATTCAGCACTAGATAAAGACTTAATTGCTTTCTCTGGTAAATATCTTTCTCCTGTTACAGAAGATTTCTTACCAGATTTTGTGGTCCACTTTTGCTTACCCCAATCCTTTAATGATTTTTGTGATTTAGCCAAGGCCATTACTTATAACCTCCACCAGCTTTCTTATATGCTTTAGCTAAAGCTTGAGCTTTCCTGGCACTCCATTGACCAGCTGCTGTCCCGTGAGAAGCTTGTGCTTTTATACGATTAAAAATTCTTTTACGCATACTTGGTTTAGTATAGTTACCAGCTTCATTTACTCTTGATTTCTTTTTAGTATACTTAGCCATTACTTGCCTAACTTTGTTTTAATACTTACTACTAAATATACTATAGTTAATATAGATATTATAAACGACAACAAAGGATTAATAGCTTGCAAATTCCAACTACTTACAAATCCTATTGTTCCTACCATACTTTTTTCAATACAATCATTCACCGATTTTCTCTAATTTCTTTTCTATAAAATCTAATCTCATATTCTGTTCAGCATCTGCTGGTAAACTACCAAGTTCTCCTCTTGGCCACTTAATTCTAAATTCACTATTATTTTCTACATCAAGCATCATTTTTTCTTGTTCGTGTTCAAGCATCATTATACGTTCATCTATATGAAAGTATCCTATTACTGCTATAGCTACACCACCTATAATAGATAGTAAGTTACGCAATGGTATAGTTATATCTGTTGACTCGTTTACTTTCACTAGTTTACTCTAA
>CERT01004449.1_pt1 | contig 17964 bp, 23 predicted proteins | sample 530691 | NCBI WGS metagenome assembly CERT01 (sample SAMEA2620861, study PRJEB7988) | marine metagenome | biome: marine biome (ENVO:00000447); feature: surface water layer (ENVO:00002042); material: "saline water (ENVO:00002010), including plankton (ENVO:xxxxxxxx)" | depth 5 m
TTTGGTTGCTTTGGTTTGCTTTGGTTGGTTTGGTTGCTTTGGTTTGCTTTGCTATGTAGACAATGATGATAGTTGTGGGGTCGCCTAGTGATGATAGTTGAGGGCTCGCCTACGAAAAAAAGTTAAAAAAACTATTGACAAGGCCCTTTTATGCGTAAATAAAGGGTGTAATGACCACAATACGCACAAAACACGGTACTTACCAAGCTTCTTTTACACATTTTAACAAAAGATTTAGAAAAACTTTTAAATCTAAGCTAGAAGCTGATAAATATGAGTTCGATGTACGACATTTAGGTGTAGACGTCGACGAAAACAACATACCAACCCTTGAAGATGTGTCTTGGGAGGTATTTGACGAGAAATGGGCTAATACACCTAATGAAGTAGGACGTAGAGCTCATATTCGTTGCTTTACTGGTTTCTTTGGACATAGATTCAAGATCAATGAGCTAGATAATAGTCAATGTAAGAAATATGTAGGGTGGCTGAAGAACACAAAAAGAAACTCACAGTCCACCATAAACGGCAAGATATCAGCCCTCACGGTTGTTTTAGACCACGCTGAAGAGAATGGATACATTACTTCTGTTCCTAAGCTTAGAGGACGTAAGAAGCCCAACAATCAATGTCTTGAGTACATATCTGAAGAGGAAGAAGCAATCATTGTTCCTTTTATGCTGAACCACCACCTAAAAAGTATGAATGACTTCGGAGAGTTTTGGTGTTGGTCTGTAGATACAGGCTTCAGACCGAGTGAGAGTCGTCGTCTGACGAAAGCAGATGTATATCTAGATGACAGTGGTCGCCACGTTGCTAGACTACGTAAGTCTAAGACTAACACTTGGAGAGTTATCCCACTCACTAATAGAGCCCTAGCTATGTGGAATAAACAAACTCACAGAGAAACACCTTGGGGTCACATAGGGACGACTCAGATAGCTAACTGTTGGGAGCGTGTGAGGGCTTACAGAGGCCGTACAGGCGATCCTAGCTACAAAGCATACTTAACTAGACACACTACAGGTAGTCGCCTTGTACAACGAGGTACAGACTTACCTGTAATTAAAGAAATTTTGGGACATACAGACTTGACAAGTACTCAACGGTACGCAAAGGTCAGCCCAACTAACTTATTCAACGCAATAGATAAACTTAACAATAAATAAAATTATGGCACAATCACAATTCCTAGATATAACAGACGAAACAGAAGGTCAAAGAATCCACAACTTTTTAAAGTGGGCTAATCGTAAAATAGAAGAAGAACTCAGAAAAGCTGAACTGGAGGACATAGTCACACCACGAAAGCGTATCCATAAAATGGACAATGAGGAGAAAATAGAGTATGTAATGAAAGTAGAAGAACTAAGAGCATCCTACAGCACTCATCAAGCTTGTAAGAAAGTTGGCATATCGCCATCATCATACGCAAAGTGGAAGAGAGCACTCATTACAAATAAATAATTTATGACTAAACAATTAGAGCAAAAGGAACTTAATAAAGATATGCAAGTTCTCGGCTTAGGACGTTATCGTTCTAGGAATGAATCAGCAAAGAATAGAGACGCTGAAGTCGATACTAAATATGGACAGAGGCTAATGCGAGCGTCACTACCTGTGTATGCTAACGCTATAGAAGACTGGTTTAAAAACACAGTTAGTACATATAAGAATAAAGCTAGGTATCACATTGATTGTGATGTCCTAGCCCCTAAGCTTGTAGCTTTTGTAGCTATAAAGAGTGTGCTTGATTGTATATCTAAAAAGAATCCCTTGTCTTCTGTTGCTCACTCTGTGGGTGCTCATATAGAAGATGAATGTCGTTGTCGTTTTCTGTTAGATAATAACGAAGAGAAAGGCAGTGGTATTCTGTTAGGTACTAAACGTCGTAAAGGTAAAGCCGCAAAAAAGAGACACCTACGAAGCTCTATGAAACACGAAGCTGAGAAGGGGTTGATGAAAGAGTGGATACCTTGGTCGCATAGAGATAAACTTAACTGTGGTTTACATATGGTTGAGATACTACGGTCGACAACGTCGTTGATTGAATATATTTATCTACCAAACAACAAACGTTCTAAGAAACCTACAAGGTACGTAACAGCTACTGAGAGTACTCTTAAATGGATTGAAGACTTCAATGAACACAAAGAACTCCTAGAACCTTTTTGGTTACCCACAACAGAGCTACCAAATGCTTGGACAAATGTTTGGGATGGAGGTTATGAGATAGAAGGTACATCATTACCTAAACTACCTTTTATTAAGACTACCAATATGGATTATCTAAGAAACATAGACCAAGTCTTAGAGAAACCTATGGAAGCAACTAACTTGATTCAACAAACACCTTGGAAGATCAATGAGAAAGTCTTTGAGGTTATGAAGTATTGTTGGAACAACAGTATAGAGGTAGGTGACTTACCTAGTAAAGAGAACGAAGCACTACCACCTATACCTACAGACTTTAAAACAAATCCAGAAGCCAACAAACAATGGAGACAAATGGCGGCTCGTATCTACAGTCATAGGCTGAGTACAACAAGTCGTCGTTTACTTGTAGCCAAGGTATTGTATGTAGCTGAGAAGTTGATTGGTAGTAGATTCTTTTATCCTAGCCAAGTAGACTTCAGAGGACGCATCTATAATATACCTAGCTTTCTAGGAGTCCAAGGGCCAGACATGAGTCGTGGTCTATTACACTTCTCTCGCTCTGTTCGTATCAAGAATGATGAGGATGCAAAATGGTTAGCTATCCAAGGAGCTAATACATATGGTAACGATAAGGTTACATTAGAGGAGCGTGTAGAGTGGGCAAAAGGTTTTGCTAATACAGCTGATGCTATCGCTTGTAATCCTATGTCTAACGATGAGTGGACAAGAGCTGATGACCCTTGGCAGTTCTTAGCGTGGTGCTTTGAATGGGCTGAGTACTGTGCAACAGGAAAAGTTGTGTCGCATCTACCTGTAAATATGGATGCAAGTAACAACGGACTACAGATCTTGTCTATGTTAATGAGAGATGAGTATGGTTGTTTATCAACTAATGTACTACCTACAGATACTCCTGCTGATATCTATCGTGTTGTATCTGACCGTGTCGTCGACCAATTAAAGAAAGACAGAGATGAAGGTAACCCAGTAGCTCACGATTGGTTGTGCTTTGGTATTGATCGTAAGTTAGCCAAGAGACCTACAATGGTGTGGCCTTACGGTGGTACATTCTATAGTTGTCGTGCCTACGTCGACGAATGGTATCAAGACACACTCAGAAAAACCAAGTGCAACAATCCGTTTGACGAGAGTATGCGTTACAAAGCTACAGGTTATCTTGCAAGACTAACTTGGAATGCTATTAACGAAGTACTTCTTAAACCTAAGGAAGCTATGGAATGGCTACAAGGTATAGCAGTAGAGTTAGCTAAACATAAACTACCTGTTAGTTGGACTACACCTTCGGGCTTTCCTGTACTGCAAGAGTATAAGAAGTCTACGTCACAGAATGTACATAGTCATATCAACGGAGAAGCTACGCACATCAAGTGGCACTCAGAGTTAGAGGACATAAGTGCAAGACGTCAGAAACAAGGCATCAGTCCTAACTTCGTGCATTCACTGGATGCTACAGCCTTGACACTTAGTGTACTTGAAGCTAACAAAGAAGGTATATATGACTTCTGTATGATACACGACAGCTACGGAACTCACGCTACAAACTGCGACTTATTCGGAAAAGTTTTAAGAAATCAGTTTTTTTCTATTTTTAGTGTTGACTTATTACAAGATTTAAGTCATCAATTAAAACATCAACATCCAACTATAACAATACCAGAAACACCAAGCTACGGAACTGCAGACATAAGTAGGGTCTGCCAAAGCAAATATTTTTTCTGTTAACAATATAATAATAAAAATCAATATGAGTAAAACATTAAGCACACCAGTAGGGTCAGCCTACTACCCACGTATCGACACACCAGATACTAAATTCAATCCCGATGGGGTTTATAGCTGTAAGCTACACGTAGATGAAGGCGACTACAATGCCTTCGAATTGACTGTTAAAGATATAGTCAACAAGGCTTACAAAGATGAATGCACTAAGCGAGGAGTAGCCAAGCTTAAGATTGCACCAACAAGCCCAATACGTCAGACTGACGATGGCGAATATGAAATCTATGCCAAGCAAGTAGCCAAGAAGGATACACGCAAAGGTTTATTAGAGTTCAACGTTGCCGTCTTCGACGCTAAGGGTCAGAAACTACAAGAGACCCCGAAGATTGGAAGCGGTTCAAAGCTGAAGATGGGAGTGGAGATCTATCCATACTACACAGACCTTAACGGGTTTGGGTATACGTTACGTCTGAAAGCAGTTCAGATCATTGACCTCGTAGAGTACTCTGCAGGAGATGCCTCAAGTTATGGCTTCTCTTCTGAAGAGGAAGGTTATACAAGCTCGGGCGAAACGTTTAACAACACGTTCGAGAAGGATGAGGTACAGACAGAACAAGCACCGTTCTAAGTATCGCTCTCGATTTGAAGAAAGCATTGCCCTCTCCTTCGAGGAGGAGGGGGTCGTGTTCTCCTATGAAACTCTTAAATTAAAATATGAACAACCTCACACGTACACACCAGATTTTATTCTTCCTAACGGTATTATTATTGAAGCTAAAGGCTATTGGTTACCGAGCGATCGTACAAAGCATAAGTATGTTCGGCAAAGTAATCCACAATATGATATCCGTTTTTGTTTTCAGAATGCGTACAATAGACTTAGCAAGAAGTCGAAGACAACGTATGCTGAATACTGCGACAAGAATGGTTATCTCTGGTGTCATAAAAAGATACCCGAAGAATGGCTGATTTAGAATCTACACTCACACACCAACCTTGCCCCGATTGTGGGTCAAGCGATGCACTCACTGTCAACACAGACGGTTCAACCAAATGTTTTAGTTGTGGTCAATTCACTCCATCAACTAATCATACAACACATATACCAACACAAATGACTAATAATTTTATTAGTGGAGAAGTCGTCGACTTACCCCACAGAAAGATAAACCGAGAAACTTGTAAACACTTTGGATACAAAATAGGTACTCTTAACGGAGAGCCTTGCCACATAGCTAGCTATAGAAATATGGATGGGGCTACAGTGGCACAGAAATATAGATTTAAAGACAAGAGCTTCCGATGCGAAGGTACTCCTCTTTATTTCTTTGGACAGAATTTAGCACCTAATGGTGGTAAGCGTTTAGTTATCACAGAAGGAGAGATAGACGCACTTACAGTTAGCCAAGTGTTCGACAACAAATGGCCTGTTGTTTCTCTTCCTAGTGGAGCACAGTCAGCTAAGAGTACATTTAAGAAACACTTTGAATGGTTAAGTTCTTGGGATGAAGTTGTACTTATGTTTGATAACGATGCACAAGGAATCAAAGCATCAGAAGAAGTATGTAACATCTTGCCCGCAGGTAAATGTAAGATAGCTAAGCTACCACTCAAAGACCCTAACGAAATGCTACTTGCGGGTAAGGGTAAAGAGATAGTCTACTCGGTATACAATGCAAAGGTGTGGCGACCAGATGACATTGTCGATGGTGTTGATATTTACGATCTACTAAAAAATCCCAAAGAGAACCAATCAATCCCTTACCCATTCAACGGGCTCAATACTATGACTCGAGGTTTGCGTAAGGGAGAGATTGTGACTCTCTGTGCGGGTAGTGGTATAGGTAAGTCACAAATATGTAGAGTGATTGCCCACCATATATTAACTGCAACGGAATGTAACATAGGATACATAGCACTAGAAGAATCTTTAGAAAGAACTGCTAACGGAATATTGGGTATTCATATGAATAAACAATTACACCTCGAGCCTCATAGTTTCACAGATGATACGGAGAAGGCATTCAACGAAACTGTAGGCTCGGGGCGATTCTTTATGTATGACCATTGGGGTTCTATGGAAGGAGACAATCTTATAGGACGTATACGCTATATGGCTAAATGTCTAGACGTTGAGTACGTCGTCCTCGACCACCTCTCCATAGTTGTGAGTGGTATAGGCGAAGGGGATGAGCGTCGTATGATTGATAACACTATGACTAAGCTACGTTCCTTGGTAGAAGAAACTAAGATAGGAATGATTCTAGTATCTCATTTAAAAAGACCCGAAGGTAAAGGACATGAAGATGGTGCTGTTACAAGTTTAGCACAACTACGTGGCTCAGCCGCTATCGCTCAACTTAGTGATATGGTTATAGGTCTTGAGAGAGATCAGCAAGATCCCGAAAACAAAAACCAAACGGTTGTGCGTGTACTCAAGAATCGCTTTAGTGGTGAGACTGGTATAGCTACTGGACTACATTACAATTCAGATACTGGAGCTCTTACAGAAACAGTATTAGACATAGAGAACCCATTTTAAAATGAACTTATTTTTTGATATAGAAACAAACGGGTTGACTGATTGGAATAGACAGAGCGACCTAGAGACTGTACATTGTATGGTAATTATAGATGAAGACAACAACGTCTTCAGATATCAGAATCATTCAATGGAGTATGGTTTACAAAAGTTATCTACGGCTGATTGTATTATAGGACATAATTCAATTAGCTTTGATTACCCCGCCCTAAAGAAACTCTATGGATTCACACACGATAACATAGGGGACACTATGATTATGGCTAGGTGTATCTACCCAGATATCAAAGTAAATGACTTGAATGCACAGAGAGATAAATCAATCATAGGCTCACACAGTTTAAAAGCTTGGGGTATACGTATAGGACAACAGAAGTCTGACCACGGTGCTACTGAGGATTGGACACAGTGGTCTCAAGAGATGGAGGAATACTGTGTACAAGACGTTGTCGTAACCAAAGCTATCTACGACTTCCTAATGACAAAGAAACCAAGTCAACAAATGATTGACCTCGAACACTCTTTTGCAAAACTTATGCGAACTCAAGAGTGGAATGGTTTCCCTTTTGACGTAGACAAAGCTGTAAACTTAGCTGAAGAACTTTGTGTACGTCGTGTTGAACTCAAGTCAGAATTAGAAGAAGTGTTTGAACCCACTGTAATTACTATGAAAAGTAAATGGTGGGTTAATCGTAATGGCGATCAGTTTCCTACAAAGAAAGCTATGCTTGAGTCTGGCTACAAAGCAAATGAGTGTTTTGAAGGCGACCATAAAACAAAAGTAATACCATTTAATCCTGCATCAAGAGATCAGATAGCTGACCGATTACTGAAGCGTGGGTGGAAACCTAATGCTTACGAAGGTAAACGACCCGCTATCAATGAAGGTGTTCTTAAAAGTATAAACACACCAGAATCTCTGTTGTTACTTGAGTACTTACTTGTATCTAAGAGATTAGGACAGTTAGTTGAGGGTAGCCAAGGTTGGATTAAGTTAGAAAAGAATGGACGTATACACGGTTCAGTCATTACTAATGGTACTGTATCGGGACGTTGTAGTCATCGTAATCCTAATGTAGCTCAAGTGCCTGCAGTACGTGCCCCTTATGGTACAGAATGTAGAGAACTATTTACTGCCCCTAAAGGTAAAGTATTAGTAGGATGTGACGCATCTGGTTTAGAGCTTAGATGCTTAGCACACTATATGCATCCTTGGGACAAAGGAGCGTATGCTAAGGAGATACTCGAAGGTGACATTCATACTGCTAATCAAAAAGCCGCAGGTCTAGAGACTAGAGACCAAGCTAAGACTTTCATCTATGCTTTCCTATATGGAGCGGGAGATCAGAAGCTAGGCTCTATATCTGAAGGTGGTGTTAAAGAAGGTAAACGATTGAAGACGTCGTTTATGAATAAGACTCCTGCTATTAAACATTTAACTGAAGCAGTATCTCAAGCAGTGTCTAGTAAAGCTTACCTTGTTGGTTTAGATGGTCGTCATCTACCTTGTAGGTCAGCACACTCAGCACTCAACTTATTACTACAATCAGCGGGAGCTGTCATTATGAAACAAGCTACTGTTCAGTTCTCTAAGATCGCCAAGAAACCTTACGAGTTACACGCCAACGTTCACGACGAAGCACAGTTTAGTTGCCTACCAGAACACGCTGATGAGCTTGGTCAGAATTTTGTTGACTCCATCGTAGAGGCAGGCAAGATACTAAAATTTAATTGTCCACTTGACGGAGAGTACAAGATAGGACACAACTGGAAAGAAACCCATTAACATATATGCAAACAACATTCACAGTAACACAAACATTCAAAGTAACAGCCAATACGTTAGCCGAAGTAGAATCAGCAGTAAGCTCTGATGATTACTCAGACGTTGACATTGACTTAGATAAAACTAAAACAATTATAGAACCCGCAATATGAGTAAAGCAGTATTAGATGGCGATATGATCGCTTACCGAGCCGCATTCGGTTCGGAACACGAAATACGATGGGATGATGACTTGTTCACATTACATCTCGACCTTAACGAAGCCTTAGATAAAGTACACACAGCTCTTGTTGCTATACTACATAAGCTAAATACTACAGACTACGTTACTGTATTTAGTCCTTCTAAAACATTTAGGCACGATTTAAGTCCAAGTTATAAAGCTAATCGTAAAGATAAACGTAAGCCATTAGGTTTAAAAGTTTTGATGCACGAAGTTTATGAAATACATAATGGTATACGTCACGATGACATTGAAGCTGATGACTTGATTGGTATTCTATGTACAGGTGATGATAGTTGCATCGCTGTAAGTGGCGATAAAGACTTTGCTACATTACCTTGTAAGTGGTACAACTTTCTTAAAGACGAACTGTCTGAGCGTACTGTAGAAGAAGCTAACTATAATCATTTAATACAGACACTCACAGGTGACTCTACAGATGGTTATATGGGAGTCAAAGGTATTGGCCCTAAGACTGCCGAGAAACTACTTAAATCAAAAGGTGCTACGTGGGAGTCTATAGTTGACATTTATGAATCAAAAGGTATGACTGAAGAGGAAGCATTACTAAATGCACGTTTGGCTTATATTCTTAGATCGGACGACTACGACCTCGAAACCAAACAAATAAAACAGCTATGGAATCCAAATCAATAATACCAGATACAGGAGAACGCTCTAACTTTGAGACTGGAGCAGTTCGTGATGCAATGGAGGGAAAAGGCTTACCTTCATTATTGCCCCTAGAATCCCTCAGAAGGGCCTCTAAGAGGTTCGAGGATGGGGCGACTAAGTACGGTCGAAATAACTGGCAAAAAGGCATACCTATGAGCCGTTATGTGGACGCTCTGTACCGTCATCTTTGGCAATTTATGGAAAATGACCAAAAAGAAGACCACGGAGGGGCTATTATTTGGAATGCTATGTGTCTAGTACAGACGCAAAAGTGGATAGAAGAGGGTAAATTACCCGAAAGTTTAAACGATATTAATTAAATAAAGGACTAATATGAAGAACCCAACTATTCCCAAAGAAATAATTGATTATTTAGAGGAGTTATATCCACCTATGGATCATACTCCTTCAACTCCTGTAAGGGAAATCGATTACTACAACGGTAAAAGGCAAGTTATTAATCACTTACGCTCTCGCTATGTAGAGCAAAACGAAAACATACTAACTCGAGAAATATAATATTATGTGTATGCCAAAAGCACCCAAGATCCCAGATCCGATTGCACCACCTCCAGCTCCTCCGCCTCCTACTAAAACAGCTAAGAAGGTAGAAGAAGTTAAGAAGAAACCTGGACAAACAGGTAGTCGTGGAACTGCCGCTCTTACAGTGCGTCGTCCATCGACGAATGTAAATTCAGCGGGTTCTGGAGCAAATATATCTTACTAATAGATGATAAATAGCACGGCTCAAGAGATCTATACTGTCCTAGAAGGCAAGCGGCATCAATTCCTAGATCGTGCCCGTGATTGCTCTAAACTGACTTTACCCTACATTCTTCCAGAAGAAGGATTTGGCTCGCATAGTCGCTTAGAAACCCCCTTTGCGAGCGTTGCGGCACGCGGAGTAAATAACCTCGCCAGTAAATTATTGTTAGCACTCCTACCCCCGAACGCTCCTTTCTTTCGCCTTCAAGTGGATTCCTTTGCTCTTAAAAGTGAAGGAGCACCCGAGGAGCTTATTAGTTCCATAGAGGCTCAACTCCAACAAGTAGAGGAGGCAGTCATGGATGAGGTCTCAAGAGAGACTTATCGTACTGCATTACACGAAGCCCTAAAGCACCTAATAATCACAGGTAACGCACTTATGTACATTCCAGATACTGGTGGAATGCGTGTGTTCCACTTAGATAGGTATGTAGTAGAAAGAGATCCTATGGGTAATATTATCTATATTGCCACAAAGGAGAATCTTTCATATTCCGCTTTAACTCCCGATATGCAAGCAGTATGTGGTCAAGAGGGTGCAAGTCCCGACGACGACGTCGAACTATATACAGCAGTATGTCGTAAGAAAAATAAGTGGGAAGTATTCCAAGATATAAATGGAGTACGTGTACCTAACTCTGAAGGTACTTATAAATTAGACAAATGTCCTTTTGTACCATTAAGGTTTTCTCGAATTGATGGAGAGCATTACGGACGTGGTTATGTAGAAGAATACCTAGGAGACATTCAGAGTCTTGAAGGATTAACTAGAGCTATCGTTGAAGGTTCTTCAGCGTCAGCTAAGGTCTTATTCCTTGTAAACCCTAACGGTACAACTAGACCTAAAGTACTAGCAGAGTCTCCTAATGGAGCTATAGTACAAGGTAACGCTCAAGATGTAACTGTATTACAAGTACAGAAACATAATGACCTAAGAGTAGCCCAAGAAACTATGGGAGCGATCAAGGAAAGACTTGGTCACGCTTTCTTGTTAACAAGTGGTACTGTACGTAATGCAGAGCGTGTCACTGCTGAAGAGATCAGAATGCTCTCTATGGAGCTTGAGAATGCTCTAGGTGGTGTATATAGCTTATTTAGTACAGAGCTCTCTATGCCTATGATACATCGTATTATGGCTGTTATGAATAAGAAACGTCGTCTACCTAAACTACCTAAGGATGTAATTAACCCTGTCATTATAACAGGTGTAGAAGCCCTTGGACGTGGTAATGATTTACAGAAACTAGATATGTTCCTTAGTGGAGCGGCTCAGATGTTTGGCCCAGAGGTTCTCCAACAGTATGTAAATCCAAATGAATACTTTAAACGTCGTGCTACAAGTCTTGGTATTAAAACAGCAGGACTTGTAAAGACAACAGAAGAAATAGAACAAGAAGTGCAACAACAGCAAGCTATGCAAATGACTGAGAAGTTAGGCCCTTCTGGTATTAAAGCTATTTCTGACCAAGCAAAAAATCAACAACTACCAATAGAAGGCGAGTAAACTATGGAAAAAGTCGTGATAAACGAACCAACCGAGGGGGAGAATTTATCTCTCGAAGAAGAACTAAAAATGCAAGAAGAGGCTAGAGCCAAAAACGGCACTGCTGAACCTAATGTAACAGAATCAACAGAAGAACGCCCAGAGTGGTTAAACGAGAAGTTTAAATCACCAGAGGAACTAGCTAAAGCTTATGAAGAACTTGAACGAAAGCAAGGGGGAGAAGAAGAACAAGAAACCGAAAGTGAAGACGGTGACGTTGAATCCGAAAGTGACAGTTCTGATAATCCGATCAGCTTAGCTCAAGATTACTATAATGAAAACGGAGAGCTTTCCGAGGATATGTACAAAGGTCTTGCAGATGCGGGCATACCAAAAGAACTGGTAGATAGCTACATCGCAGGACAAGAAGCTATTCTTGGAAATGAAACTAAACAGATACAGGATTCCATCGGTGGGCCAGAGGTCTACGAGTCGATGGTCGAGTGGGCTCAGAATAATCTTACAGATGAGGAGATAACTGCCTACGACGACGTCGTCAGTGAAGGAACTTTAGAGCAATCTAAAATGGCTGTAGCGGGTATGTTTGCACGTTTCAAGGACGCAGGAGGTAAAGCACCAGAATTACTTAGTGGCTCAACCACTGGAAGTGCTGTAAAACCCTTTAGATCTGCCGCTCAAGTGACAGAAGCTATGCGTGATCCTAGATACCAAAATGACCCTGCATATCGTGCTGAAGTCGAGCGTAGATTAGCTGTATCTAACGCATTTTAATTGAGGACTAATATGAATAACTATGCCAGAAACAACATTAGAAATCCTCGAGAAAGGGCTCAACGCTATGACCTTAGCGTGTGAAGCGTTAACTAAACAAAACGATGTACTCAACAAAGATATAGAAGGTCTTAAAAATAAAGTGAGTCGTCTAGAAGAAAAAATTATAATTAATAAAGAATGACAACAGAATTAGTAGCAATGCTTGGTGGTGGAGCTAGTGGCTTCATCTTCAAGTTGATTGGTACGTTAGTCAATGCACAAGCATCTAACGTAGACAATCTAATTAAAAAGTCACAAGCATATACTGAAAGTGCTGATGCCGCAGATAAACGTGGTGGAGCAGGAGGTGCTTGGGTACGTCGATTCATCGTAGTCGTCGTCCTATTCGGAGTTGTTGTAGCCCCATTCTTATTAGCCCATAGTGGCGATGGAGTAACAGTAGCTAGTGAGTATAGTAAATGGTTTGGTTTCATAACTGGTACATCCTATGAGACCCTACACGGATACGTCATACTCCCAGAGATCCGTACCTCCATCATAACCATCGTATCCTTTTACTTCGGTTCATCAACTGTTAAATAATATGACTTGTTTACTTTGTGTTAACAGAACCAAGTGTCTTTGTAAATGGACAAAAAATCAGCGAAAAAAATACTCCTTGAACATCAAGAAGCACTTAGAACGTTACTCGAATCACAAGGTCTTGGTGACGTTAAAGCAGATCTTAAAGAGATTAAAGAAACTACTGAGGAAGGTAGGAAAGCTCTTAAGAAATCTTTGGTGGAGCGTATTAAGGATCTACCAGTCGTTCAAAAAGTAAGCGAATTAGGCACTGCGGGTACTGTAGCCGTAGCCACGGCGGGTACTGCACAGGTTGGTATAGCTACTGACCTTACGACTGTATTCGTAGCTGAGATTGCAGAAGACGTCGTTGAAGAGAGATTTGAAGTTCCTATGTTTATAGACAACTTCGTCGACTTCCACTCATTAAACGCTTGGGGTCAAGTAGTGATCGCTGAGAAGGTAGCTGAGATACAAGAGTTATCTAGTCCTTCCGAGGTTTCCGAACCACAACCGACACCCACTGATACTCCTGCGTCCGAGGACACCACACAGGAATCTTCTTCTTCTTCACAAGATAGTCCCGACGATAAGCCTTCTCAGAGTAAACCCACTGAATCAAGCCAAGAATCAAAAGCAGAGAAGTCAGAAACAACAGAAAATAAATCATCATCTGACGAGCCTAAGGAATCTCCAACAGAAGTCAAGAATGAACTACCTATCGTAGAGACACCTTTTGAACAGATGGGAGACGACATAAAGCCTCATTCAAGTATTAGACTAGTATCACCAACATCATGATTGACTATTTATTCTTAAATTATAAAGACGATTTACTCGCTATAGCTTTTACCTATATCGGTATTGTATCGCTTATATTAATGTTTCTCCCTAAAAACAATTTCTTTAGCAAAGTCTTCAAAGAGTTTGCTTCAATATTTACATCAATATTTAAAAAATGAGTATAACAGAACCAGAAACTAAAGAGTCCATAACTTGGATTACAATCGAACAAGATTGGGAGTGGTATTATTTTGTTCCATTACTTGATCGTGATGAATGGAGTGGTATCGACTACGACAACGTCCAATATGGATGGGATGAATTAGACTACAGATTTGGAGTCGACTACCCCGCTATCCCAGAGCCCGCTGATGCAGGCTTTGTAGGAGCTATCTTGGTTGCTATATTCGTTGCATTTACCTATTTTAAAACCCGAACAAACAAATAATAACTATGGCATTCAAAACTACATTCACTTCTAACACTTCTACTACTCTTGACTGGGTAGGTGGTGAAGGTGTACTTCTTGCAAGTGGCACATTTGGTAGTGGTAAAGTTACACTGGAGCAAGATATTAACGGAACATACGTAGCTATCGAAGACGCTGAATTATCAGCAGATGGTGGCTTCAAATTCGTTACATCTTCTAAACAGTTAAGACTTACCTACTCTGGTGGTACTTCACAGAACGTATTCACAAGCGTAACAGCGTTATCTAAATCCTAAATAAATGAACCTTATGTCTTCCCAAGTATCTCCTCTTGTGCAGAGCCTTGTCACAGCACAAGTTGCAGTAGATAAAACTATATTCGATTCAGCTTTTGCTATATATGGTACGGTAGATTATTTAGGTAATGGTAACAATGTTATTAGATTTTATAACTCTGGGGCAAGCACTACTGAAAGAGATTTCACAGCAACAGAACTAACTGATGGTACTTATACAACTTGGTTAGATGGTGCGGCTTCTAGTGGTACTAGGGTGGCTAAACTGTATAATCAGAAAGGTAACTCAGCTTTAGATCTACAACACCCAAGTTCTTCAAGCAGACCTTGGTATGAATCAAGTGAGAACACAGTAAGATTTGATCAATTAAATTATTTTAACTACGCAGTTTTGTTTACAACAAGTGCTGAATCAACATTATCTCCTTTTGAAAACAATACAACAGCAAATGACACAACTCTTGTTCTAGGTGCTAGAAAGAAAGACAGTTCATTGTACGGATTGCCTGCCTCTTCTAGAACATTGTTTGCTTTAAGAGATAGCGTTTCTCCATCATCTCCATATAATGTCCCACACAAAGCGTTAGCTATAAAGGCGGGTACGTATTCTGATGATATAGCTATTTCAGCAAGGGGTGATGACTTTACACACGTTATAGCAGAACACGATGTATTTGACCATAGTACACTTAAAACATACATAGGTGAAATCAAGAGAAACCCAGTTAGTGGTGTTACATCAACTGATATGAATTTATTTGTTAACAATACGCAAGAAGTAGATACTACTACAACTAGCTTAGATGCTGATATAGACATAGGTTCTATATATCTAGGTGACAATAAATATATAATGAAAGGTGCTCTATTGTTTAATAAGATTTTAACATCTGAAGAGAAATCAGAACTACATACTAGAATGTCACAGGATTATTAATATGCATAAATTTTTAATATACCAAACAAAAGCAGAAGCCGACTTACGAGCTGATGAAGAAGGTCAAACACGTAACTTACCTTATTGGGAAGATCCTATTAATGTGACAAGAACCTATACTGCACCTATATATACTTTAGATGGAGAGTGGGCTCTGGAAGTTACAGAGTATACTTTAACAGCAGAAGAAGAAACCCAAGTAGTGGAGGATATAAATGTAGAAAGATATGAGTAAACGTAAAGGTGTAAGCCTAAGAAAAGAACATAAAAACCCTACAGGTGGTTTAAACGCCAAGGGACGTGCTTATTACAACCGTAAAACAGGATCTAACCTAAAAGCCCCACAACCTAAAGGAGGCCCTCGTAAGAGGTCTTTTTGTGCTCGTATGAAGGGTGTTAAAGGCCCTATGAAAGACTCTAAAGGGAGACCTACACGTAAGGCTCTCGCACTAAGAAAATGGAAATGTTAATATTATGAGCTTATATAGAAATATCAATCGTAGACGTAAACTTGGAATAAGCCGTTCTAAGAAGAACTCTACAGTCTCTAAGAAATCCTACGAGAATATGAAAAAAGGATTTCCTAAAAAGAAATAATTTTGTCAACTGACTTAGACACACAGCCCGTTGCGACGGACAACTGTATGAATGACGACGTCGACCGACACCACTAACCCTAACAATAACCCTTATAAAGTAAAGGAAAAATTATGTCATTTACGACAACTACAAATGCCGCTTCACGAGTAGGTTTAGATACCAATAACTCGGGTGCAGGTAACGAATCCTTGTTCCTCAAGGTCTTTAGTGGTGAGATCCTCACTGCTTTTGAAACAGCAACAGTTATGAAACCTCTTCATACTGTTCGTACTATATCAAGTGGCAAATCTGCCCAGTTCCCAATCACAGGTATCGCTTCTGCGGCTTACCACTCAGCGGGACAGGACATCTATGCCAACGCTTCAAGTCAAATCTCTGACATCAAGAAAACTGAAAGAACAATCGCTATTGACGACGTATTGATCTCTTCAACTTTCTTAGCGAAGATTGACGAATTAATGAACCACTACGATATCCGTTCTATCTATGCTTCTGAGCTTGGTAAAGCTTTAGCTAAGCAGTTTGATTTAGCTACAATGAAAACATTGTTTGCGGCGGCTAAGACAGGTGCAAATATCTCTGGTGATACTAAAGCTGGTATCCAGTTATCTGGTACTGATTTAGATACAGACACAGAGATCATCAATGCTCTGTATGATATCGCTACTGGATTAGACGAAAACGATGCTCCTTCTGAAGGACGTTTCGCTATCGTAGCTCCTAAAACCTACAATACAATCTTAGCTTCTGGTAACAACGCTGTTAGCAGAGACTTTGGTACTGGTGGTAATATGGCTACAGGTGTAATCCAAAGTGTTGCAGGTATCCGCCTTATCAAATCAAATCACCTAGCTGACATTGCGGCTCTTGGAGACAAGACAGCGGCTTCTGGTACTAATGATGGTATCCACGGTTCAGCTTCTGTTAAGAATGATGTTGGTGCATCTGGAGATGGTTACCAATCAGACTTCAGCGGACTTGTTACAGGTTCAGCTGGATCTGAGAAATACGGTATCATTGCAGGTACTCCACAAGCGATCGGTACAGTTAAGTTACTTGATTTAGCTACTGAGTCAGAATACCAAATACAAAGACAAGGTCACTTGTTCGTTGCTAAATATGCAATGGGACACGGTGTACTACGTCCAGAGTGTGCGGCAGTTTACGAAGTAGACTAAGAATTAACCCCTCAACTCGAAGTCCTCATAGGTTTATCCCTATGGGGGCTTCCCCTTTTTTTAATAATTTATAAAATAGAATGGCATCAACGACGACGACCCCAACAACACTTACCCAATCAGTTAATATTATATTAGCTAACATCGGTGAAGCACCTGTAAACTCTGTTGCGGGTTCAGTACCCCAACAAGTTTCATTAGCTCTTAATACACTTACAGAAGTTAGTAGAGATGTACAATCAAAAGGTTGGTGGTTTAATCAACAAAGCGGTGGTAATTACAGTGAATCTGCTAATATTACATTATATGATATTAACGTAAGTAATGATTGGAATACTAACATTCCAGAAGAGGCTGTAAGATATATAACCATTAGAGCCGCTAGAATCGCTAATAGTCGTTTTATAGGAGCTGAAGAGCTTCAAAAGTTTTCACTAAATGAAGAGCTAGTAAGTCTAGCTATACTTCAACAAGCACACGTAAGAAACTCCAATGGAGTTCTAGATTTTAATTCATTCCCCTCTGAGCTTAAATCGTTAGGCGTCGACGAGGTCATGTTCCTTCAAGGTAATGTTGAAGAGAAATATGGTACACTAAGATTAGCTAGTGAAGTAGTTAATCAAGCTAAAACTAAAGCTGAGACAGAGCTACTAACAGCTCAAGAGCTTAAAACAGACGCTGAGACTACCTTAGTAACAGCACAAGAACTACAAGTAGATGCTCAAACAGCAACAGAAGCTTCTCGTAAATTAGACATAGAAGCAGATACAACTCTTAAAGGTAAACAAGGTTTACTTGTAGATGCACAAGAGTTAAAAACAGACGCAGAGACCACCTTAATAACAGCTCAAGAACTAAAGGTAGACGCAGAGACAGCAACAGAAGGTTCTCGTAAACTAGATATAGAGGCTGACACTACACTTAAAGGTAAACAAGGAGCTTTAGTTGACGCACAGGAACTCAAGACAGACGCAGAAACAGCTACGGAAGGTTCTAGGAAGTTAGACATCGAA
>CERT01007306.1_pt1 | contig 17699 bp, 18 predicted proteins | sample 530691 | NCBI WGS metagenome assembly CERT01 (sample SAMEA2620861, study PRJEB7988) | marine metagenome | biome: marine biome (ENVO:00000447); feature: surface water layer (ENVO:00002042); material: "saline water (ENVO:00002010), including plankton (ENVO:xxxxxxxx)" | depth 5 m
GTATGGAAAGATATAGATGAATATTTACAAAGAAGATACGACAGAGAAACACTACCAAGCTTGCCTATTGCTTGTGTAGCTGTTGACTCAGGTTATCAAACCCAATCTGTTTATAATTTTGTAAAACCCAGGCAAGGTCGTAGGATCTTTGCAATCAAAGGACAAAGCCAAGCAGGTAAACCCATAGCAGGTAAAAGTTCGCAATCTGGCAGACAAAGAGTGCAACTGTTTTCAGCAGGCGTAGATACTTGCAAAGAAACTTTGTTTAGTTGGTTGCAGGTTGAAGAACCCGGGCCAGGATACATACATTTTGCCGCCACTATGGATGAAGAATACTTTAAGCAACTTACGGCAGAGAAAAGAGCAATTAAGTATGTACGTGGTCGCAAGTCAGTTGTTTGGGTACAGAAGAGAGACAGAAACGAAGCACTAGATTGCTATAACTATTGCCTGGTTGCCTTTCATATACTGAACCCAGATCTAGAAAGAATTGCAGGCAAGACAGAAATGCCAAAGCAAGAACAAGAAGATCTGCCAACAAAAGAACCAAAAGGCAGAGATCTATTTAAAGAAAGACGAAAACCACGTAGAAAAAAATCATTCGTGAAGGATTGGTAGAGTGTTGACAAGCTAAAAATGCAACTTACGGTCTTAAAAAAACTGTATGAGGGCAGAAATTGGCTAATTTATTTGACTCAGAAAATTACCCTTCTAATGTGCCAGAAACATTAACGGTTGGCGACCGTTGGGCATGGAAACGAGAAGACATAGCAACAGATTATATCCCTACAAGTTATACGCTGACTTATAGTTTTAGATTACTAAGTTCGGCCGCCACAGAAATAGCACTTGCCAGTTCTGTAATTACAGAAAGTTCAACAGCTTACATAGTAGAGGTACCTAGTACGACTACGTCAGGCTATACAAAGGGCGATTACAGTTACCAGGAATACATTACTAACTCATCTTCACAAAGAGTGGTTGTTAGTTCAGGTTTTGTGACTCTAGAGGCTAACTTAGATGCTGACACTTCAGATCCTAGGTCACACGCCAGAATAGTTTTTGATGCTCTAGAAGCTATGTTGGAAAACAGAGCATCTATAGATCAATCAAGCATGAGTGTAGCAGGCAGATCATTAAGCCGTATGACTCCAGAAGAGATACGCGATTGGTACGAATACTACAGATATAAAGTTAATTTAGAGATAAAAAAAGACAGGATCAGTAAAGGTTTAGCCACAGGATCCTTAATAAAAGCGAGATTTTAGATGCCCTGGTACAAAAGATTATTTGGTGGCCGTAAAAAAAGTAGACCACTTAACCTGCGAACTTATGCAGGTGCTAACAAAGGCCGTCTGTTTGCAGACTTTTTTAGTAATTCAAAGTCTGCTGATGCAGAACTGGCTCCTGCCCTACGCACTTTACGTGATAGATCTAGAGAGTTAGCCAGGAACGATAGTTACGTTAAAAGATACCTGGCATTGTTGTCAGCTAACGTTATCGGTACTAAAGGCATAAGACTGTCATGCAAAGCAAGGGATGATAACGGTCAGCTAGACATAATAGGCAATCAGATCATAGAACGTGAATTTGCTAAATGGTGCAAAAAAGAAACTTGTACTGTAACTGGTAAGTTGAGTTTTATTGATGCACAAAAACTATTTGTAGAAACATTAGCCAGAGATGGTGAGTGCTTAGTTAAGCACGTTAAGACAAAAGACAATCCTTATAACTACTCAATACAATTTATAGAAGCGGATCACCTAGACGAAGAATACGATTACAAACTACAAGACAATAAAACTATCCGCATGGGCGTTGAAGTAAACGGTGTAGGAAAACCGCTTGCTTATCATCTATTCAAACAACACCCTTACGACTCAGCACAATACAGCACAGTTCATTCACAAAAATACACCAGGATCCCTGCGGAGGAACTAATACACGCCTACATACAAGAAAGACCAGAAATGACACGCGGTGTACCCTGGACTTCTACAGCTATGGACAAAATCCATACGCTAAATGGTTACAGACAGGCAGAACTAACAGCATCCAGGTTAGCGGCCTGCAAAATGGGTTTCTATGTTTCTCCTGGTGGTGATGGCTATGTAGGTGAAGACTACGAAGATACGTATTCACCAATCATGGAAGCTGAGCCAGGAACATTTGAACAGCTACCTAGCGGCATGGACTTTAAGAGTTTTGAACCTAATCACCCTACGTCTGCATTTGAAGCATTTGAAACTGCAATTCTAAGAGGTATAGCAAGTGGTTTAAATATTAGTTATCACTCATTAGCTAACGATTTAAGTTCAGTTAATTACAGTTCTATCCGCGCAGGATCTTTAGAAGACCGCGCACAGTTTGGAGTCATACAAGAATTCGTAATTGCACACTTTATAGAGCCAATATTTAGAGAATGGCTAGAGATGGCTATGACAACTAATCAGATCCCTATGCCTATCACACGATTTGATAAGTTTGCAGACTCAACCACGTTTATTCCAAGATCTTGGAGTTATGTAGATCCGCAAAAAGAGATCCAGGCCAACATTATGGGATTGAAGTCAGGACAAGTAACTATGAGCGACATTCAGGCCGCTTATGGTCGTGATGTAGAAGAATTATTTGAACAGCACGACAGAGAAACGAAATTAGCAGAGCAATACGGTGTAACTACCGCATTTCAACCTTTTGGAGCGCAAACAAGCGCTGTTGAACCTGAATTACAGGGTGCAGACAATGATTAAGCAGTTGAGGTGGGATCATTTATTACAAATGATGAGCAAAATACAGGCGTTGGGCGCACTCTCTGTCGCCTTGTTTTCTTTAGGACTAAGGGTTTTTGCTGTTCTGCAAGGGGTAAAAAGTGTCTGAATTAGACCACAGAGAAACTAATTTTCCTGAATCTGGTGACGATCAGAAGATTAGTTTGCGTAATTCTAAATACAAACAGTTTGATTATGAATATGTTTTAGATCTTAAAAACAATCACAAGAAGATCTGGAGCGCAGGCGGCAACATAAGGGGCAGTGATGCCTTCACATTATGGGGTAAAGCCAGGCAAGGATCTGAAACACAAGGCGTTTTAGATTGGATCAAGGAACGCGAAGCATGGGCGGCAAGACACAGTGTTAATGATGGCAATGCTTTTGTAGATACAGACAAAGAGCCTAACGTATCTAATGTTGCAGGCATTGTAGCTCTAATGAAATGGGGTGTAGTCAATCCCAAACTAGGTACAGGCGGTATGAAAAAAATCATCAATGAGCTTAAACGTAAGTTAGCTGATAGAGGTGAAACAGTTTTTATAGAGGAATCTATAGAAAGCGAGCCTAACGGCTCAAATTTAAAACTTAAATCCAAGGAGACAGATATGGATGAAAGAACGGAAGGTCGTCATATCTTAGCTGTTGAGGAAGACGAAGATTCTTACAACGTAAAGTTTGCAAAAGCTGAAGTTGTCCAGGAAATTGAATCTAATTCATACGGCGATGATGAAGACGAAGAAAAGCGTTTTGATAAAGACGAAACTAACTACCGCTCCATTGATCTATCCAGGGCAGAAATGATTAATGAGGACAAAAGAACTGTCCGCATTGCTCTTTCTTCTGAGGAACCTGTGGAACGTAGTTTTGGAATGGAGGTGCTAGACCATTCCCCTGAGTCAGTTGATATGACTTGGGCGAGAAGCGGCAATATGCCTGTTTTACTAGACCATGATACGACTAGGCAAGTAGGTATTGTTGAGGATTTTAATTTAGACGGTGCTACCAATAGGACATTGGCAACGGTGCGCTTTGGAAGAAGCGAACTAGCACAAGAAACCTGGAACGATGTTTTGGATGGTATTAAGCGTTCAGTCAGTGTCGGCTACAGAATCAACTCTATGGTAAGGGATGAGTCTGCTGAAGATACGACCTATAGAGCCAGTTGGACTCCTATGGAAGCAAGCCTGGTTTCATTACCTGCTGACACAAACCCTATGGTTGGTGTTGCCAGGTCAAAAGATAGCGCAGAGGTGGAAGCCCCTGTAGAGATAAACAATTCTATTAAGGAAAAGAAAATGGAAGAAAATAAAACTCCAGAAGTTGATTTAGAAGCTGTTAGATCTGAAACTGCTGTAAGCGTTAGATCTGAAGTTGCTAAAGAAGCAAAGGAAATACTTGCATTAGCTACTAAACACAACAAACGTGATTTAGCTGATGTATCAATAGCGGAAGGACATTCTTTAGAGCAATTTAGAGGGATCCTTCTTAATCAAATAGCAGACGATAAGCCACTTGAAACACCAGTAGCAGAAGTTGGACTAAACGACAGAGAAAGAAGCAGTTATTCTTTCTTGAACGCGATTAGAGCGGCATCTAGCGGTGACTGGTCAAATGCAGGACTAGAAAGAGAGATTTCTAATGAAATCGCCGCTAGAACTGGTAAAGAAGCTAGAGGTTTCTACCTACCTATGGACATAGGTTGGGGGCAAAGGGATCAAACTGTTGGAACTAACTCACAAGGTGGTTTCTTAAAGGGAACAGATCACCTGGCGAATGAGTTCATCGGTGAAGTCTATGCTAACTCAGTTGTTGCACAATTAGGCGGCAGAGTTATGACTGGTTTACAAGGTGATATAGCGATTCCAAAGCTTTCTGCATCTGTAACTAATACTGCTTTTGTTGCTGAAGGATCTGCACCAAGTGAAGGCGCGGCAACTTTCGCACAAGTCACAATGGCACCTAAGACTTTAGCTACATACGTTGACTACACAAGAAAACTAGCATTGCAATCAGATCCTTCTGTTGAGCAAATACTAAGAAATGACGTAGTTCAAACTATGGCTTCTAAAATAGACCAGGTTGCTCTAAATGGCGGTGGATCTAATGAGCCTTCAGGTATCTTGCAAGAGTCTGACACTAACGTTGTTGCCATTGGCACTAACGGTGGTGCTGTTACTTACGCGAAGATTGTAGACATGGAAGCGGCTATTGCGGCGGACAATGCTCTAACTGGTACTTTGAATTTCGCAACTACTCCTGGCGTACAGGGTGCGATGAGACAAATACCTAGACAGTCTTCAGGTGTAGAAGGTAACTTCATCCTTAACGATAGCAATTCTATCTTAGGACACAATGTAACTGTTTCAACTAACGTTCCTAGCACACTAACCAAAGGATCTACTTCAGGATCTTGTCATGCACTCATCTTGGGTGACTTTGCACAAGTAATGATGGGCTTCTGGTCAGGTGTTGACGTTGTTGTTGATAGTTCAACATTAAGCACTTCTGGTGGAACTAGAATCGCGTTCTTCCAGGATGTTGATGTTGCTGTGAGAATCCCTAACGCTTTCGCGGCGATTAAGGACATCACTGTTTAATTAATTTGATTAGAGGGGAGTTCGCTCCCCTCTTTCAATGGAGCAAACAATGGCACAAATAAAAATGGAACAGGATGCCTACATTAGAGGAATCATGCGTAAGAAAAATGACGTTGTAGAAGTGTCTTCTGCGGAAGCAAGACAATTCGTAAGCAACGGCACAGCAAGCGATGTTTCTGATAAACCAAAAAAGACAGCTACTAAAGCTGTCAAAAAGGCACCTAAGAAAAAGGCTAAGTAATGGTACTTGAATCAGCGTCAGATCTAGCAGGTTACTTTGACACAGATGCACATGGTGTAGCGGCCACTATCACTATAAATGGTAGCGGATCTAGCATTAATGTGATCTTAAACAAAGAATACTTTGCTATAGATCCTGGACTTGGCATGGAAGTAGAAGGAACTCAACCTGTATGCACAGGAAGATCTACAGATATGACTAATGTAGAGATTGGCGACACGATTCAAATTAGTTCTGTTACTTATAACATTATCAATGTCCAACCAGATGGCGTGGGTGTTACTACGTTGATCTTAGAGGAGCAATAGTGTCACACGTCAGGCAACAACTTAGAGAAAGAGCGGCTACAACCCTTACAGGGTTAAGCACTACTGGATCTAAAGTCTACCAATCTAGGGTATACCCCCTTGGTGCGGCTAACTTGCCTGGTTTGTTGATATATACCAAATCTGAGGATAGCGAAATAGTAACTATGTCAGGTGCGAGGACACTTTTAAGAAACTTATCTTTAGTTATTGAAGGATATGTGAAGGCAGTAAGTAATTATGACGATACTGTTGATACGATAGCAAAAGAGGTAGAGACAGCAATGGGTAATGATGTCACGCTTAACGGCCTGGCTAAAAACTCTTACCTGGAATCTACTGAAATTGAATATGACGGCGAAGGTGAAAAACCTGTAGCTGTTGTATCTCTAACGTATACCGTTGAATACATGACTATAGAAAATGCACCACAAACGGCGGTGTAAGGAGTAGATATGGCAGTTTTATATTCTCCAGATGGCAAAGACAGCATTGATGCACATATAGACCAGGTGGAGTATTTAAAAAGTAAAGGTTGGACTGAAGAGAAATCTAAGTCTGTAAGTAAAAAAAATAAAAATAGCGAGGAATAAAAATGGCGACTCACGCAGGAAAAGAAGGGCTAGTCAAGGTTGGCTCAAACACAGTAGCAGAGGTTCGTACATGGACTATCAATACAAATGCTGACGTTATAGAAGACACAGCTATGGGAGATACGGCTAGAACGTACCTTTCTGGTTTAACTTCTGCTGATGCTTCAGTTGATGTTTTTTGGGATGAGACTGATACAAATGGTCAGGTTGCACTAGCACCTGGATCTTCTGTAACTTTAGTTCTGTACCCAGAAGGTGCCGCAACTGGTGACACTTACTATACTGGTACAGCAATCGTAACTTCAAAATCCATCACAGGATCTTTTGATGGTATGGTTGAAGCTAGTATAAGTGCTACCTACACAGGCGCAGTAACAACAGCAACGGTGTAACAGCATGAACGCAATAGATAGAGCGGTCGCCCACTTCAACGAACAAGAGATTAGATCTCTTAGCGTTGAAGAATGGGGCGATGAGAGTGGCCCATTAGTCATCTATGCAAAACCATTAACATTAAACGAAAGTCAGAAGTTATATAAGTTATCCAAAAATAACGAACTAGAACTGCTTGCCTATGCCCTTATACACAAGGCGTTAGATGGTAACGGCGACAAGATGTTTACGATGGATGATAAACATAAACTTTTGAATAACGTTGATGTAACAGTTATGACTAGAGTTGGTTCCTGGATCATGGGAACTGACGATATGGAGACTGCTGAAAAAAAATAAATGCTGATGCGGATTTATTCGCCCAATACGCATTAGCAGACAGGTTAGGTAAAACATTAGAGGAGTTAGGGGCGATAACAGTAGATGAGTTTGTCGGTTGGATGGCATATTTAAAAATATTAGAGGATAAGAATAAGCGTGGATAAATTTAAGATGATAATTACGGCCGTTGACAAGTTCAGCGCGCCAATTAAAAAATTATCAGCAGGTTTAGCTAAAGCAGGATCCTTGGCGGCAGGTTTAGGTAAAGCCCTAGGCAAAGTTGCTGTGGGTATAACTGCCGCCGTAGGTGCTGTCTCTCTAGTAGTAGCTAAATATGTCAGTATGCTCGATAGCATAGGCAAAACGTCAGAGAAACTAGGCGTAGATCCTTTATTTTTACAGAAGCTAAGATTTGCGGCAGAGCAAACAGGTGTACAGATTACGGCTCTAGATATGGGCTTACAAAGGTTCATACGTAGAACTGCTGAAGCCGCCAGGGGAACTGGTGAAGCAAAACAAGCACTTGCAGATTTAAACATTAGTTTATTTGATAGTGACGGCAAGCTAAGAGATGTAGAAAGCGTACTATTTGATGTTGCAGATGCTATACAAAATACAACTGACTCAGCAGAGCAAGTTAGATTAGCCTTTAAGTTCTTTGATTCTGAAGGTGTTGCCCTGGTATCAACACTCAAAGAAGGATCTGAAGGTTTACGTAATTTCTTTGAAGAAGCAGAAAATTTAGGCTTACTGATAAGCAGAGATACCATCAAAAAAGCAGAGCAATTTGCAGATAGTGTTAATCGTGTGAAGAAACAAATAAACGCAATAGCATCTGGTATTGTTGGTGCTTTCTTGCCTGCTTTAGATCAACTGTCAGCAAAATTAACTAACACATTGAGTGCAGGCAGGGATGCAGACGGCACATTTGACGGGTTAGGAAAAACGATTGCCACAACAATGGTTAACGCCCTAGCTGATGCAATCCGTGTCGTTGGTCAGTTTGGAGATACCTTAGAAGAAACTTTTGTAGGCATCAATAACGCTTTTGTTAATTTCCAACTAACAATGTTAGAAGCTTTAGATGCTTTACCGTTAGTTTCTATAGAAGCTGAAAAGTTTGCAGAGGTACAAGGTCAGTTAATGACTGCTACTGGTGCGGCAGGAAAAAAAGCAGAAGAATTTGCTAATAAGCTTACAACCGTAGCATTAGCCGCAATCAATTCAACAGCAAAGATAAAAGAAACAGAAGATGCAGTAGGAGGATTAGGTGCAAGTTTTCCAGGACTAGAAAAATTTAGTGATGGTTTTGCAAAAGTATTTAATGAAGGTGCAGACAAATTTGCAGATCTAGAAAAGTTAGGTGAAAACGTAGCAAACACATTGGAAGCAGGTTTAACAGATGCCTTTATGAATATCAGAACAGGGGCAGAAGGCTTGAAAGACACGATGGATCAGATTGCTAAAGCCATCATCGCAGAATTAATAAGAATTTATGTAGTGCAACAAATAGTAGGAGCAGTAACTAGCTTTTTTCCAATACCAAGAGAAAAAGGCGGCCCGGTAACAGCAGGTAGACCATATTTAGTTGGTGAGAAAGGGCCAGAATTATTTGTGCCAGGACAAAGCGGCGGCATAGTTCCTAATCACGGACTAGCTATGGCAGGTGGTGGTGATACCAACGTAAACATCACTTATGAGATCAAAGCATTTGATTCAAAAGGTGCAACGGCGGCTATAGCAGAACAAGCACCAACTATTGTAGGAATAGTAGAACAATCATTTAGAAAGCGCGGTAAACGAGGGCCATTAGGATGAGCGGAACATTTCCAAGCACACCAAAACCAGTCAGCATAGAAGTACAAAGCGTTGAACCTACGCTTATCAGTGTTGCCAATAACTTACGTAGACAGGTTAGATCTAGAGGTGGGCAAAGATGGTTGTTCAAATGTATCTTCCCTCCCCTGGCTAGATCTGATTTAGATCCTATCTTTGCATTTAGCGTTGCACAACGTGGTCAGTTTGAAACCTTTACCTGGGTGCCAACAACAATAGGCACAACCAGGGGCGCATCTAGTGAATCACCAGTGGTAAACGGTGCATTAGCCGCAGGTGTATCTTCTGCCGCTATAGATGGATTAACTGCAAGCACATCTAATATTTTAAGATCTGGTGATTTCTTTAAATTCTCAGGCCATTCAAAAGTTTATATGGCTACAGCAGATATGAGCAGTAACGGATCTGGTGCGGCAACTTTAAATTTTGCACCTAAGTTAGATAGTGCTGTTGCTGATAACGAAACATTAACGATCGCGTCTGTGCCTTTCCAGGTCGCTTTCTCAAGTGACAACAGACAATACACAACTGACGCATCAGGATATTACCAATATGAAATAGAACTTGTTGAGGTGATCTAGTGGCAAATAGAGGAAGTACAACAGCTTTCCAGAATGAGATTGTAAAAGATCAATCACATCCACTGCACCTAATAGAAGTTTACTTGGATAGTGCTACCTATTACGTTACTGATAACTTTAGAGACATAACCTATAACAGCAACACATATACAGCTTTAGGTTTCTTTTTGAATTTTGACACTATAGAAGAATCTGCATCTATATCAGCTTCTAAGATCACACTAGGTTTATCTGGTGTAGATCAAACATATACAAACTTATTCCTAACAGAAAATTACGTTGATAGGCGTGTAGTTATAAGAAAAGCGTTTATAGACACTTCTAACGCTTTGATTGCGGATCCTGTAGTTATATTTGATGGAAGAATGGATAACCCTGTTATCACAGAAGATACAGATTCAGGTTTAGCTACTATAGGTGTAACAGTTTCAAATCAGTTTGTAGATTTTGAAAAGACTCCAGGGCGATACACAAACCACGAAAATCAACAATTGTACTATCCTGGCGACAAAGGTTTTATTTACGCTTCTCAGATCATAAAAGACATAGTTTGGGGGCAAGAGTTTAACGGTGGTAACAGAGTAGAAGGTGCAGGATCTTTAACAGGTGAACTAACAGGTGCATCCTATGTAAACACAGGCGGTATAGGATCTGAGTCACAGGTAGTTACAAATCCCTGGGGTAATCCAATTCTTATAGATCCAGATTTAGGCGATAGGGTTTATATAAATATTGCAGAGCATGGATTTAGTACAGGTGATACGGTTGATATTGGTGGTGCTGAAGGCACTACAGACGTTCCTGCTAGTTCTATAAATGGTGAAAAAACAATAACTGTTTCAGATCCTAACGCTTTTTATTTTGATGTTGATGAAACTGTAAGTGTTGTTGAAAACTTTGCAGGTGGTAGATCTTTGACAGTATATGGAAAGCCGCAAGTTACAACAGGCATAAAAACACAAACAACAACTAATAAACAAAATCAAATAGAAATATTAGATCCAACAGAAACTATAAAAGAAGGTGGCTATGTAACTTTGAAAAACACTGGCGATATAGGCGGCATTTCTGAAATAGATCTTGTAAATAAACCTTTCAAAGTTGTAGAAGTAGACAGCAACGGCGTAACAACTGCAAAAGTTGAAGTTGTTAAACAAGAAAAAACAACATCACCACCTATTTCAACCGACACAACAGTTGCTAACACCGTCACAGTCAATATTGCAGATCATGGTTTAGACGTTGGCGAAACAATCACCATTGCAGGATCTACGGCCGTTGGTGGTGTAGCCGCTTCTAGTATCAATGGTACAAAAACAATAGCATCAATAAAAAGCAATGATGCGGTAAATATAACAGTAACAGATACAGTCTCCAGTACAGTGAATAACGGTGGAGGTGACGGCGTTACTATAGATGGTTTGTCACCCAATAGCCCATTTGTAGCAACGACTTCAGGAAGCACGACTGTCACCTTTCACCACACTGCACACGGTTTAGCTGTTGGAGATACAGTTGTAATTATTGGATGCACTGACGTAGGTGGTATACCTGCTTCAGATCTCAACAAATCGCACACTGTTGTAAGCGTACCAAACGCAAACAGCTTTACAGTAACCGTAGCCACTGCCGCTACTTCTACTGCCGTTGGCGGTGGCGCTTATAGTTATATTAAGTTACCTGTTAAAGCTACTAGCGCGGCCAGGGGTGGTAAGAAAACCACCACTATCAGTATCAGCGCGGCTAAACCTCAAGAAAATATACATTTTGCAATACCAGAATGAGAGATATAGAAACGATAGAATTTGCACAAAAGGAACTTGATACCCCTTTTGCCTGGGGTACAAATGACTGCAATACCTTAGTTCTTAAATACATCGATGAAGTATGGGGCAAAGATGTTTTGCACATGATTTACGGTAAATACAAAACAAAGATTGGAGCAGTAAAGTTTAACAAAAAACAGAAGTACAGCTTCACAGATGGCATCGTTGAAGAATTAGGTGCAACTAGATTACCCCCAAAGTTAGCCAGGACAGGTGATATTTTAATAGTGCATGACGAAGCATTTGAGATGGGGCATATATGTATGGGAACTAACGTTTTATCTGTTCCTGAAGATGGCAAAACTAGCATTAGTAAGGTGCTAGATTTTGGTTTTTATAATTGGAGTATAAGGATTAGCTAATGCCACAGGCAGTAAATTTTGTAGCAGGTGTAGTAAGGTTCTTTTCAGGATTAGCCTGGGCGGCAGGTGCAAGTATTGTTGGTCAACAAGTCATAGGCTATGTTGCCGCCGCCGCATTCTTTTATTCAGCAGGCAGTTATGTAAATAGCTTATTTAAGATCCCAGAAATTGGATTAGCACAGCAAGGCGCAACTGTTCTTAGTAACAGTAGATCTAGTTCAGCACCTTTACCTGTTATATATGGTGCAAGGCGTGTAGGTGGTGTTCAGGTTTTTGTTTCAACTTCTCCAAGTTATATAAACGATGGCCCAACCGAAGACTATCCAGATGGCCAAGTGCCTAATCACTATTTGAATATGGTTATAGCACTTTGTGAGGGGCCAATAGGTGCCATAAAAAAGGTCTATGCTAATAATGTAGAAATCTGGCCGCAAATGGATCCGCGTTTTGAAGGTAAAGCTTATATCAGCGTACATAGAGGTGAAGCTAACCAGGCGGCAGATGCAGAATTACTTGCTGTTGCAAATTCTGATGGCAAACCATTTGAATGGACTTCTGAATATAGATTACGCGGTGTCGCTTATCTATACGTGCAATTAGAATCTGATCCTGACGTATGGGGATCTGGTGTGCCTACTATCAATGCTGATGTATTAGGTAAAGTTGTAGAAGACACTAGAAACACTTATTCAGGAACCGCTTTTTCAATAGATCGCTACAGTAATAACCCTGCCTTATGTATAAGAGATTACCTTATAAATACAACTTATGGAAAAGGCATACCATCAAGCCAAATTAGCAACAGTTCTTTTGAAGCGGCCGCAAATTATTGTGATGAAAAAATAACTATCACTAAAGACGATGGCACGACCATTACCCAAAAAAGATTTACGATGAACGGTGTGGTGACTGTAGGCGAGTCAAGCATGGACATACTTAACAAAATGCTTACATCTTGTAGAGGTATGCTTGTGTTTAGTGGTGGTTTTTACAAACTGATTATTGATAAACCCGAAAGCGCAAGTTTGACTTTTGACGAGTCAAACATAATGCCTAACTTTAATATTACGTTACCTGGCAAACAAAGCCTGGCCAATAGAGTACAAGCAAACTTTTTTAATCCTGAGAATGAGTGGCAAGCTGATTTTGTTTATTCAGAAAGCAGTACGTACAAAACGCAAGATAACGGCTTACTGTTAGAAAGAAAAATAGAACTGCCATTCACAGCAGATTACTACCAGGCACAAATTATTGCTGAGCAAGTATTAAAGCAAAGCAGACAAAACATACTGATTGAATTTAACACAACACAAGAAGGGTTGTTGGCAGAAGTTGGAGATGTCATTTATATAAAATTAGACGCTCCTGGTTGGTCTAGCCTTAATAGCGGCGCAGGTAAATTATTTAGAGTTATACAAGTAGGCATAGAAGCAAATGATGAAATTTCTATAGTTGCCAGGGAATACGATGCAGACGTTTATACTGTAGGTACTGCTAAAACTTTCGACACAGCACCTAATACCGCCCTGCCCTCATTAGATACTGTGGTTGCACCTACAAATTTAACCGCTTCTGAAAGTCTTTTATTTAACGATCCTAAAGTTACTAACAGAGTAAGTTTGTCTTGGGCGGCACCTACGACACCTTATATCAAACATTATGAAGTAGCTTACATACAAGGTGCGACTGGCAAAACATATACACAAGCAGGAACAGTTACAGGAACACAATTCACAATTGATAATTTAGATCCTAGTGTTTACCAGTTTGCTATCAGAACCGTAAACACAGCTGGTTTTATGTCTGATTACGCGACAGTGTTATTAAACGCTAAAGGAACATCAATATTGCCTGCCGTTAATGCTCCTGGTATCACAGGTGTTGTTGAGTCGCTTATATCTACTACAGCAGGTTCAGGTGTTAAGGCAAAGGCAGTATTGTCTTGGGTAGCACAAAGCAACGCAGAATGGGAAGCACTTGGAATATATATAGAAAGTTATGAGGTTGAGTACAAACTAACTTCAGAAGCTACAAACTTTGAACGTTTAGGATCTGCAACTGGTACTTTCTTTGAGTTCTTTGACATTGCACCAGATAATTATGATTTTAGAGTACGTGCTGTAAACGATGCAGGTATCAAATCACCCTATGCAACCACAACAGCAGAGATAACAGGACTCAGTGCGGCACCTGCTAACGTAACAAACTTTTACTTAAGAGCAGAAAGTACACAAGCAAATTTGTCCTGGACTCCTACTACAGATCTAGATGTAAAAGTTGGCGGTACATTTGAAATTAGACACAGCGTTGCAACAAGCGGTGCAACCTGGGGGCAAGCTTTAAAAATAGGATCTGATATACCAGGATCTTCTAACTCAGCATCTATGCCCTTGCTTGTAGGAACTTATTTAATAAAAGCTGTTGATTCAACAGGCAACAAATCTGTGAGCGCGACTGCCATTGTAAATACCGTATCGGCATCTGTTTTTGACAAAAGAGATCAGGCTACTATTACAGATACAACTTTTGCAGGCACAAAAACAAATATGGTTGTAGATGCAGATAGCGGTGTACTGAAATTTGAAGCTGATACGCTTATAGACAGTAAGACTGAAAATATAGATACCTGGGGATTGTTTGACTCTATTGGTGGTGTTGATACTTCAGGATCTTACGAATTTGCAGACAAGATAGATCTTACGCGCGTTATGTCAGCTACTTTATCTGGAAGCGTGACATTTGCTACCGTTGCAACCTCAGATATATGGGATAACAGAGCAGGCAATATAGATACTTGGGATGCTATAGACGCAAATACATTTGATGATGTAAACGCTACTTTATTTATAGCTTCTACCAATGATGATCCTGCAAGCGGATCTGCAACCTGGTCAGCTTACCAGGAATTTACTATTGGTAACTATTACGGTAGAGGCCATAAGTTTAAGCTTGAATGTACTACTGGCGATACAACACACCAAATCAACGTATCGCAATTAGTTGCGAAAGCAGAAGTTTATTTTAGGTTTGAATCAGCTACTAATACTACAAATGCAGGTGGCAGTGCATTTACTTACGCTACACCCTTCCTGGCTACTCCACAGATTGCAATAACTGCTAATGATATGGCCACAGGCGATTATTATGAGATTACAAGCAGTTCCGCTACAGGTTTTACACTTAGATTTTATAACGCAAGCGGTACTGGTATATCTAGAACTGCCTACTATCTAGCAAGGGGATATTGACAATATGAATATGCAACTTACGGTCTTTTGTACAAAATTTATAACATTTAAAGGTAGGTTTTAGATGGCACAACATGATTACGTCATAGCTAATGCTTCTGGTGCTACAGTCAGAGCAGACATTAACAATATGGCACTGGCCATATCTTCCAATAATAGCGGATCTTCCGCACCAAGTACCACTTATGCTTATCTTTGGTGGTTAGACACAGGCAATAATCTATTAAAGTTACGTAATAGCGCTAATAATGCCTGGATCACTATGCCCTTTTCTGTGACTGCTAGTAATACAGTTGACATAAACGGTGGCACTATTGATGGTGCTGTTATTGGCGGCAGTTCGGCCGCCGCAGGTACTTTTACTAGCATAAATGCAACTTCAGCTTCTACGATTACAGTAGCAGATAACTCTGACAACTTAACTCTTACATCTACTGATGCTGATGCGAATAGTGGCCCAAACCTTAGACTATATAGAAACTCTGGCTCACCTAATGATGACGATATATTAGGTCAAATAGATTTTGAAGGTCGTAATGCTAATTCAGAAGATATAGTTTATGGCATGATAAATACTAGAATTATGACTCCTACAGATGGTGGAGAAGATTCTAATATGTATATGTATATTATGAAGTCTGGTACACAAAGACTTGCATTAATGTTAGATAGAACTGAAGCTGTATTTAATGATGATTCACAAGATATAAACTTTAGAGTTGAATCTGATAACGATGCTAATGCTTTGTTTGTTTGGGGGCAATATGGACATACTGGCTTGGGAACTAATACCCCTCAAAAAAAATTAGTTATTTCAGACGGTGGCGCGCAAGGCGTTGAAATATCTCCTGCTGAATCAGGAGTAAGCCGTATATTTTCTTATAATCGTAGTTCAAATGCTTATACCCCTATAAACATACAAGGTAGTGATTTAAGATTTGGCCTAGGTACTAGCAACACAGAAAAAGTGCGTTTCCAATCAGGTGGTGGTATCTCCTTTAACGGAGACACGGCCGCCGCCAACGCACTTGACGATTATGAAGAGGGTAGCTGGACACCTACTTTTCAAACATCAAATGGCAATGGTTCTTTTACAGTAACGATTAATTATGCAAAGTACATAAAAGTTGGTGGGTTAGTTCATGTAGATTGTTACTTAAGTGCAAATATTTCAGATGCGGGTTCAGGTGCCGCAGAAATACACGGATTGCCTTATGTGCATACAAACGGACAAGGTTACTCAGTTGCAAGTTTTGTTCATACAAGCGCCATTATTGCTCAACCTTCACATGGTTTTGCAGGCTACGTTACAAATGGACATTCTTATATAAGAGTAGTAAGCGTTTCAGGTGCGCCTACTAATATAGGTTGGCAGTCAGGTAATCCAGTATATTTAATGCTGTCTGCGGTCTATCACAGTGTTTAACAATTATGCTTAGTGGATTCTAGGCAAGGAGAAAAAATGGCGATAACAAAAACAACTGAAGAAGATAAAATAGAAATAGTAGGAACTACTAAAGATATACAAATTCGTACTGCTACAGTCATCAAAGAAGATGGAGTAGAAATTTCTAGGGCTTATCATAGACACGCACTTGAAGCTGTCAGTTCTGTCAAAAATGAAGACGATTCGTGGACACACACAGATACAGATATTTCTAGTGAGTCTTCTGAAGTACAAGCTATAGCAAATGCAGTATGGACAAATGACGTAAAGGCCGCCAAGAGAACGGCAAACGAACAGTCTTTCCCAGAATAAAAACATTAACTTAGGAGTGCAAAATGGATGATAAAAATGAAGAAAATAAAGCAGAAGATAAAGGAAGCCTGGAACAAGCTGAAAACGCTATTCAAAGGAAAACCTTCAGCATAAATTTAGTTGATGGCAGTGTTATAAGTAGTGACACGTTAGATGACGAACAATATCTAATAGCCGTAACGATGCAACATCTACAAAAACAATTAGACGACTTTACAGAGCAGGTACGAGAATTTGAACTTAAAAAAAGACACTTTATGTATGAACAAGGAGAGTTGTCAAAACTCTTAAATCTTGATGGAAAACCAAACTGACACAATCACTACACTAGAAGCGTATCAGCGTGAAAACTCTATACGCTTCAAATACATCGAAGACAGATTAGACGAAGGATCTGCAAAATTTAAAAGACTAGAAACTATTATGTGGGGGATCTACCCACTCATCATCACTACCCTGCTCGCTTCCAGGTATATCTAATGTATGAATATGCTTGCGAAGTTGAAAGAGTCATTGATGGAGATTCTTTGGTCTGTCGTATATCTCTTGGTTTTGATATTCACTTTAGTTCTTCTGTCAGGTTATTTGCTATTGATACCCCTGAAAGCCGCACTAGAAACCTTGACGAAAAAGCTAGAGGATTACTGGCTAAAGATTTTTTAAAAGACTCTATAGAAAACGGCAAAAAAATTGTCATAAAAACAGAGTTAAAAGATTCTAGAGGTAAGTTCGGCAGAGTCTTAGGCACTATCTGGGTTGACGGCGTAAATATAAACCAAGCGTTGATAGACAACCATTTAGCAGTTGCCTATTTTGGCCAATCAAAGAAAGACGTAGAAAAAGAACACCTGGCTAACCGCCAA
>CERT01001207.1_pt1 | contig 17673 bp, 7 predicted proteins | sample 530691 | NCBI WGS metagenome assembly CERT01 (sample SAMEA2620861, study PRJEB7988) | marine metagenome | biome: marine biome (ENVO:00000447); feature: surface water layer (ENVO:00002042); material: "saline water (ENVO:00002010), including plankton (ENVO:xxxxxxxx)" | depth 5 m
TATATATACAGATACTGTAGACATCTTACAAGAAAAGATAGATCACTTTGAAAAATATAGACAAGCTGTAGATATGAGTAATGGAGGTGGTGTAGGTATACTACCTGATTATTATCGTATGGGAGCTTTATATTACAAGAAAGCTGGTCGATATTATGAAATAGAAAACGTAGAACAAAACGAACATCATATATATTTAGGATCACCATTGACAGCACCAACAGCTACTAGACCTATATACGTTAGGTATTCAGGTGCAGGTGACAACCAACAAAACAGGGAACAAAGAATACAGATATACCCTGAAACAATCACATCAAACGTACAGTGTAATTACATCGCTAGACCATCAACAGTAAGATGGGGTTATACAATAGTAAACGATAAAGCGTTATACAATGCTGGTACTACATACACAACTCACTTTGAATTACACGAGTCAGAAGAAACTGATTTAGTATTTAAGATATTAGCTTTAGCAGGTATTGTTATAAAAGACCCAGGTCTTTATCAACAAGCAGCAGCTGAAGAAGTAAAACAAATTCAACAAGAAAAACAATAAGATATGCCATTATTTGAAGGAACACAAAGACAATATTACGACGCAAGTCAGAGTTTTACAACAAGTGCTAATCAGGCGTCAAATGGTGTATATGAATTAACATTTAATCCTTTACCTAGTGCAGAAACTGAGTTTGAAGTTTATGTAGACGGTGTTGAAAGAAATAGCAATACATTTTCTTATTCATCACCTAACGTTACATTAAATCCAACAGTTGCTGAAGGTGCTGTTGTAGTTATAACACAAATAACACAAGCAGAGCAATTAGGTAGGTATCAATATATAGGTATTGATGATTTAATAGCAAACTTTCAAATAAACTATGTAGGTGAGGATAAAATTATAAATAAAGTAAAGGTACCTCAAATATCTTTCCATGTACAAAGAGCTATAGCAGAATTAAGCTATGATACATTAAGATCTGAAAAATCACAAGAAATAGAAGTGCCAGCTACATTACGTATGAGATTACCACATGATTATGTAAACTATGTTAAACTAACATGGACAGATAATGCTGGTGTTGAAAGGATTATATATCCTGCTAGAAAAACTAGTAACCCTACAGCAATACTACAGTCTGATACTTATGAATATTTATATAATGAAGATGATACATTGCTAGAATCTTTAAACTCAGATACATTACAAACTTTTCAAAATGCTGATAGTCCTGCTAACACAGTTGAAGATGTTACAGGCCCTGATGTAGATGCAACACTAGCAGAAGGTAGAAGATATGGTTTAACACCAGAGCATGCTCAATTTAACGGTTTATATTATATAGATAATGTAAGAGGTTATATATTCTTTAGCTCAGGCATCGTAGGTAAAACAGTAACATTAAAATATATAAGCGATAGTTTAGGTACTGAAGATGAAATAAGAGTACATAAGTTTGCTGAAGAAGCTGTTTACAAATGGGTTGCTTACGCTATATTAGCATCTAAACAAAATACACCAGAGTACATAATTGCAAGATTTAAAAGAGAAAGATTTGCGGCTACAAGACAAGCTAAGTTAAGGTTATCTAATTTAAAATCAGAAGAACTTAACTTAATAATGAAGAACAAATCAAAAACAATAAAACACTAAAATGCCAGAAATAACTAGACAGTTCGGTGGAGGTAATATGAATAAAGACCTCGACGAAAGATTAGTGCCTAACGGATCGTATAGAGACGCGTTGAATATTCAGGTGTCAAGTTCTGAAGCTAGTGATGTAGGCGCTGTTCAAAACATATTAGGTAATAGAAGACCTTATGGTAGTGCTTTATCAAACTTAGGAGCTAATGCTAAATGTATTGGTGTTTATGCTAATACAAAAACAGAAATGATTTACTGGTTTATAGCTAGTGACACTAAGTCTATAATATTAGAGTATGATCAAAAAGAAAACACTGTTTCACCTGTATTAGTTGATACTCAAAGCGTTTTAGGTTTTAATGAATTATTCTTAATAACTGGTATAAATATAATAGATGATTTATTATTTTGGACTGATGATCAAACAGAACCTAAAAAAATAAATATAAAAACTTGGAAAGGTTATAATAGCTCAAATAGTAGTTATACACATACACAAGTAAATAGTGCTAACTTTACAGAGGATCAAATAACAACAATAAAGAAAGCACCTATAAAACCTCCTACAATAACAATGTCTGCCACAAAAAGAACAGGTATTGTTGAAACTACCTTACTTAACAAATCATTTAGCAGCAACAACGTATTATTAGATACAGGTAACTACGGTAATGTTACTTTTACAAACGCTGTCAATTATTTAGTTGGTGATAAGTTAAAACTAACTTTATTAAACGAAGCTAATGATGAAGAGGTAATATTGAGTATAACAGCTGTAGTTAACACAACTACATTTACTGTTAATATAGATGTTATATCAGAAGACTTAGAAACTGGTAATCAAGACTGGAAAGTAGAACTTCAACAAGAAAAACCAATGTTTGAGTTTAAGTTTCCTAAGTTTGCTTACAGATATAAATATGATGATAATGAATACTCAGCTATAGGTCCTTATAGTGAAGTTGCTTTCTTACCTTCGTCATTTGATTATAATCCTAAAAAAGGATATAACCTGGGTATGGTAAACACATTAAGATCTTTAAAAGTTGGTGGTTTTGCTCAAAACGCACCTTATGGTGTAAAAGAAATAGATATACTTTATAAAGAAAGTAGAAATCAAAATATATACACAGTACAAAGTATTAAAACAACAGATCCAGAATATACAGCTGGTACTAATGGTGAAGTAGAAATTACGTCAGAAAGTATATATAAAGTTTTACCTAAGCTACAAGCATTAAGACCATGGGACAACGTACCAAGAAAAGCTAAAGCTCAAGCATTATCAGCAAATAGAATAATGTATGGTAACTATTTAGAAAGCTTTGATATGAAAGATACTAGTGGTGCTGAAATATCTGTAAAGTTTAATGTATCTATAGTACAAGATCCTAATAATAGTGTAACACAAAAACAACCAGGTAAATCAATAAAATCACTTAGAACATATCAAGTTGGTGTAGTATATAGAGATAAGTATGGTAGAGAAACACCTGTATTTACAGATCCATCAGGTTCTTTTATATTAGATAAAGCAGCTGCTGTAAACTATAATGTTATAAAAGTTTCAATAACAAGTCCAATACCTGAGTGGGCTGAATCATATAAGTATTTTATAAAAGAGTCTTCTGATGAGTATTATAACTTAGCTATGGATAGACATTATCCTGCAGAAGATGGTAATGTATGGATAGCTTTTCCTTCGTCAGAAAGAAATAAAGTTACAGATGAAACATTTTTAATAATAAAGAAAAAACATAACAGTGATGTTTTTGTTGAACAAGATGCTAGATATAAAATTATAGCTATTGAAAATGAAGCGCCTGAGTTTTTAAAACAAGATAAAGTTAGTAAAGGTGTATTATCAGCATCAACATCTGGTATTAGTGGTAATATATTTAGATCAGATGCAGGCTTTCCACAAAAAGATTATGGACATGTTGAAATACTAAGAGATAAATGGGTTAAGGTTTTTGGTGGCGATGACACTAATAATCAAATGACACCTGTTCATGAATTATCTAATCTTGTTATGAGAGTTATTGGTAGCGGTGAACAAAGTAAGTATTATGACATTGCGAATATACAGTTTTTTGATACAGGTAATGCAAATACAAAATATTTTAGAGTTGAAATAGAAGATAAGTTTGATGAAAGTGATATAGAATTTACAGGTGATTATGATGCAAACGACTCTACGTTATCATTAGAAATAGCACAAAAGACTACAAAAACAGAACCAGAATTTACTGGTAGATTTTTTGCTAAAATACAAAGAGACGGTACACTAGAAGACGCTATATTATCAAAAGCAAATGCAGATGATTACAAGGTAGAGACTAGTATTAATATATATGCTAATACAGGTAATTCTGGTAAAAGTTATTGGCAAGATGCAAACAAGGGTGATTACCCAGGTACAACTGGACACTCTAGATCTGCCGAGTGGTTTTTATGTAGAAGCACAGGTTTTCTTAGACATGCTGATGCGGGTGGTAGCTTTCAAACAGGTAGTAGTTTTTATAGAGGTAATTTAGCTAGTGAATCATTAGCTAAGTCAACACCGGGTTATGGTGCTAGAGCTGGTAACGATGTTATTGAAATTGCTTATCATTGGTTTGGTGGTGAAGATAGAGATGCTTGGAGAGGTGGTGAACCTGCTTGGTATCAATTTGAGTACGAGCATAAACCACAATATAAAAAAGTTGTAGACTCATTACAACAAGACAATATGCAATTTAGGTTTAGTGATGATCCAGATGGTCACGTTTATACTATAAAAGAATATAGAAGATCACATATAATTCCTTATGATAGAGGTGGTAATAATAGAAAAGGTAAGTATGGAAGTGAAAGAATTGTTAAATGGACTTTAAAATTAGACAAAGCTATTGTTTGGGCTCCAGAAGATAATGGTAAAACATCAAAAGCCACAGCAACTCAAATGGAGTTTTTAGATGTATATGCTGGTGGAGATGAAAAAGGTTTTACTAGTGATAACCCAGCTATATTTGAAACAGAGCCAAAAGAACTACCAGATTTAAATTTATATTACGAAGTAGATCAAGCTTTTAATAAGTCTGTTCATGGTAATGAACAAACACTAGAATACTCAAACTGTTATAGTTTTGGTAACGGTGTTGAATCTGATAGAATTAGAGATGATTTTAATGAAGCACAAGTAGGTAAAGGTATTAAAGCAAGTACGGTATTAGAAACACCATACGCAGAAGAAAGAAAATCAAACTTCGTTATATTCTCTGGTTTATATAACTCTGTAAGTGGAACTAATAATACAAATCAATTTATACAAGCTGATCAAATTACAAAATCTATAAATCCTGTTTATGGTTCAATACAGTTAATGAGACATAGACACGGAGGTTTAGATGTTTTATGCGAAGATAAGTGTTTTAAAATACCTACAGATAAAGATATATTATTTACAGCTGATGGTAGTAAGCAAGTTACTATATCATCAAATGTATTAGGAACACCAAACCCTTACACTGGTGAGTTTGGTATAAGTAAAAATCCAGAATCATACACTTCATATGGCTATAGAGCATACTTTTCAGACAAAGACAGAGGAGTGATTCTAAGGCTCTCTAACGATGGTCTTGAGCCTATATCACGTTATGGTATGGAAGATTACTTTAAGGACAACCTAGCAGCCTCTACGACGGTGATAGGTAGTTATGACTCATACAAAAAAGAGTTTAATGTAACACTTAACCACGATACAGTAAGTTTCAAAGAAACTACAAATGCTTGGACTAGTAGAAAGAGTTTTTTACAAGAAGACGGTGTGAGTTTAAATAATAAATATTATACATTTAAAAACGGTGATCTTTGGGTTCATGATAATGAAACTAGAAATAATTTTTATGGTACTCAATATAATTCAACGTTTAAGTTTATATATAATGATGCACCTAACTCAATAAAGCAATTTAAAACATTAAACTATGAAGGTAGCCAAGCTAGAATATTTGTTGACAATGATACAGATAATGATGGTATATCTAATTCTGATACAGATAACTACTTCCCTAATAGAGTTGCAAAAGCTGGTTGGTGGACAAATTCAATAGAGTCTGATAAACAAAGCGGTCAAGTATTGAGGTTTGAAGAAAAAGAAGGTAAGTGGTTTAACTATATACAAGGAACTGCAACAAACTCAACTAATATTGATACAAGTGAATTTAGTGTTCAAGGTATTGGTAGTGGTAGCGTAGCAGCAAGTGCTGATTACTCATATAAAGTAACAATAACAGTAAACGAAAATAACGACTAATGGCATTAACTAATTGTACAATAAATTCCACATCTGTTGAGGTTACACCGTCACAAGCTTTAGGATCTGGTGTTGCTAATCAAGTGTTAACTATAACACCTAACACTGGTTTTAGAGTATCAGCTGCAGATTTTACAAATAACACTGGTAGTTTAACAGGTGTAACAAGTATAACATTAGCAAACAGTAGTACGGCTTACGCTGCAGATAATAAAGTAACCGTAACAGTAGATCTTGATAATTCATTTAATCCAGGAACTAGTAATCATACATTAACAATAGATATAGATGGCGCAGCTATATTAGTAAAAGATGTACCAAGAACTTTATCAGGAGTTTTTAATGTAACCGTAAACAATGCTGTAACAGCGGCTTCAAACCAAGCTTATTCAGCTTCAGGATCTGTCGGTGAAACTAAAGATTTATTTACAAGAACAGTAACAGCAACAGGTGGTAATTACTTTGAGGTAGCACCAACTATTGAAGTTGCAACTGGTGATGTTAGTAATTATGTAATAACAGCAACACCTAATGGTACTGGCACTAACCATACAGCAACAACATTTGATGTTGATGGTATAATGCCTTTTATAACAGATACTGCAGATGTTATAAATATAGACGCTAGAGCTGTAGCAATACCTGTAGCAACAAATCAAATAAGAGCATATTCACACGACACGTCACAAATGACTTATGCTTTAACCAAAAGAACTTTTAAGGCTTATGGTGATGTTGGAGCTAAATTTAAAATAGCTATAACTAGAACAGGTGATAGTCACACTTATAATTTTACAACAGAAGATTTTACTAGCGCAAGCACAGATTCTGGTAATTTAACAATTGGTAGTGATGGTACATATGAAACGTTAATAGCTTATCCAGCTGTATCAGCAGATGTAACATATACTATTACATTAACAGCTGTTTCACCTACAACATTATCTTTAGGTAACTTATCTAATCCATTTACAATATCTAGAGCTGGTTTTATAAACTTAACTGTTAATGCTTCATCTGCATCAAGAACTTTTCAAAGTAAAGTAATAGCATATACAAATCATGCTGGTACAACTATAAACCATAGTGGTGGTGCTAACGCAATAAGACAACAGTCAGGACATGATTATTCTGGAGGTAATGATTCTGAGTTTAACTTTACTATAACAATAGATGATGACGAAGCTTTTGTTTTTAAATCAAATGCTTTAGCTTCTTCAGTATCACTTGATAGTGGTGATTATAATGTAACACCTAATAATTTAACTAAAGCTGTATTTTCCGAAGGATCAATAACAGCGGCTAGAGCAGCTGATGGTAATGGTAACGCTAATCAACTATTAACAATAACAGGAACCGCTTGGTATAATAATCAAATGGGTACTGCTAACACAGCAATAAACTTTAATGTTGATGAATTTTGTAATCTGCCTTCATCTGGTGGTGGTGGTTCAGGTACTATATTAAGTTACGAAGCTGACCTCTATAATAGTAGTGGTTTCTACACAGGCACACATTACTTACACTTAACACAAACATGTCAAAGTGGTAATGCAGCTGTAACTTGTATGAACTTTGCTAACTTAAGTGGTAAGTGGGTAAGAGTAAGATTAATATCTCAAGGATGTAGTAGTACAGAATATGTAGCGCAAGTAGGATCATCTAGTACAACATTTAACCCTACTGTATATGCTTCAGGTGATACTTATTATAATAGTAGAACAAATGCAGAAAACAGTCAAAACGGTATAACTTGTTAAAATATAAATAATGCCAAATATAACAGTAACATTTAATTTCGATTTAAACGAATCAGTACAATTAGGAGATATATTGTATTATGTTAATCCTGCTAGTGAAAATATGCAAGGAACACCTAGTCCTATATTGCATAGTAATTCACTCGTTGAGGTTGGTGTTATAACAGCTATAAACTACGCTACAAACGTTATTACAGCTGATATACAAAACAGTACAGCTTTACCTACAGGTAGTAGCTTTTTCCTGTTTGCTAAAGATAATAGAGCTAATATGAGTAGTTTACTTGGTTACTATGCTGAAGTTGAGTTTAGTAACAATAGTACTATAAAAGCAGAATTATTTAGTGCTGGATCAGAGGTATTTGAATCTAGCAAATAATGTGTAATTATAATAATAATAAATAAAGAAATGAGAAAACAAACACCTTTAAAAATGATACCTGTTGGAGCTATAGCTTCCGGAGTACAAGGACTAGCTGGTATTGCTAGTGGTATTATTGGTAGCAAGAAGAGAAAAAACGAAGAAAGAAAGGCTCAAGCTCAATATAATAGGTATAAACAACAATACGAAAACATGGACACCTCTAATCCGTATGCAAATATGGAGAACGTATACGAGGATGCAACTATAAATACACAAGCTGCTGATATGACAAAACAACAGCAGATGGAAGGTATGGCTAGTACCATGGACCAATTTGCTCAATCAGCTGGTGGCTCTGGTATCGCTGCTTTAGCTCAAGCTATGGCAGGACAACAGGCTGCTAACGCTCAAACAGCTTCTGCTGATATAGCAAATCAAGAACAACAAATACAACAAGCTCAAATGGGTGAGGCATCTAGACTACAAGGTTTAGATAGAGAGGGACAATTAATGTCTAGACAAGCTGAGTTTGATAAAATGCAATCGTTAATGCAAATGTCACAAGACAGGTTAGGTGCAGCTAAACAAGCTAGAGCAGATGCTACAGCATCATTGATGAGTGGTGTTGCTGGTACAGTTAGTGGAGCTGGACAAGCTGGCTTATTAAAGGGCATAGGTATATAAATTAAATAATTATGAAAGATTCACCATTAAATTACGGCGCTGGTTTTAGACAAGATATAAGAGGTAAAAGACCTATAGATTATACAGCTATGGACTGGGCAGCTACTATTGATCCTGATATAGCTTATGAAAGATCATATCATAGGGGTAGTAGAGGTATGGGTCACCAAAACTCTGTTAAAGCTGTTAAAAATGATTATGAAATAAGATTAAAGAATTATTTAAAAAAGTTACCGCCTGATCCTGATTTTGGTGGTATACCTGACGTTTATCAAGCTAAGATCACTGAGTTTTTACAAGAGCAAAAAAGAAAATATGTTAATGCAGCTAACAGTGTAGATGAGTACGAAGTTGGTAGTAAAGAATATATGGACAGAGTTGCTGAGATGAACCAAATAAGTAATTCATTTAAAACACTACAGTCACAGTTTGATTCATATGGTGAAAATAAAAAAGAAATTATTGAAGCAATAGAAAATGGTACTACATCATTATACGGTGAAAATCAAAAGAACGTAAATTTTTTAAGAGGTGTTTACAACGAAGAGTTTGATTTAGGTATTAATGAAGATGGTAACATATCTTTTTTAGGTGAAGATGGTGCTGTAAACTTTAATGATTTACCTGGTTATGAGCCAAAAGATTTTAGTACAGCTAAAAGTATGATGGACATGGGTGTCAATGTTTATAAATCTGGTAAAGAACTACAACCAGGAGGTATAATGTATAATCAGTATGCTAATCAATTACGCATGCAAATTGATGAAGGTGGTGAGTCTAGATTAATGTCTGTTATACATGATGGTTTAGTTGGTGGTACACCTATGATAGAAGATCCATTAATAAAACAACAATATGATTTATATCAAAACGGTGAAATAGATTATGAAGATCTAAGAAACGCTGTTGTTGATAACTACATGAAAGTATTAGTTAAGCAATCAGAATATGGTGTTGGTGTTAATCAGGTTAAACCTAGTAAATCTGATGCTAAATATGTAGCTGGTATTGAAATGATTGGTGGATCATACATGGATGCTTTACAAAACGGTAACTTAAGCGGATTTAATCATAGTTTACCTACAGGTTGGTCAGTTGATTGGGAAGATGAAGATGAGGGTATAATCAACATATTTAAAGGTGACTATTCAGAATATACATTAAACTTAAACGATCCTAAATCTTTATATACTTTCCTTAACATAAATAAGATCCCTAAACATCTTTGGCCAAAAATGAATCAACCTTTGAATAATCAAAACGTTGGTACTGGTGGTGGTGGATCATACGACGACTTATAAAATATGATTACAAGAGCATTTCAAACACCTGTTAGGGACGGAAATAACTTTGCTAAGTTATTTAATAAACTACAGGAAGATGGAAAATACTCAAAGTCTTTTGAAGATTTTGAAGCGCAGTTTGGTAACGACGAAGGAGCAGCTAGATTACATGCTAAACTAACTGAAGACGGAGTGTATACAAAATCTTTTGATGATTTTAAAACACAGTTTGATGTTGGTGTTGAAAAGGTTAAAGATACTAGTTTTGATACTAGGATGTTAGCTGCTGGTATAGATATAAATAGTGCTAATAATAAAGGTACTTCAAATAATAAAATATTAGAAGGCAGTATTGCTGACATAGGTACAGATCAAGAAATGCCTGAGTTTGATGACCCAACTACAAAAGAGATAGAAGGTCAAAAAGATAAATACGGTATGAGTAGAGCTTTTTGGCAGGGTCAAACAGAAACTAATCCTTTCATGGAAGGCTTTGATGCTAAAAGAGATCCAGATGGTGGTATACCATCATTATCAGATTTCTTTGTAGTAGATCCAAATCAAAAATACAAATTCTTTAACGAAGATACATGGGGTGGTTATATCGGTCAAACAGTACAAAGTACCGCGGCAAGTTTTGTTAGCGGTGTTTTAGATATAGCTGGTGGTGTAAGTGAGTTTATTGAAGGAACTCTTGATGCTGGTTTACAAACAGTAGCAAACGCATATAACTTTGTTATGCCTGGTGATGCTTTAGATATATCAGACGAAACTCAAAGAAAAATATCAGGTGTAATAGAATCTGCTTTTTTTGTAGATGATGCAATACATATAATGGCTGATGGTACTAGAAAGTTTCAAACAGAAAGAGATCCAAACGGTAGTATATTAGATAGTATAAAGGCTGGTGATATAGGTGATGTGTTTGAAAGAACAATGGATGGTGTTGCAGGTGCAATACCTTCTGTTATAGCAGCCGCAAATCCTTATGGTATTGCCGCTATTGCAGCGTCTTCAGCTGGTTCACATTACGAAGAAAGAACACAACATAATCCTGAATCAAGAGGACTTTTAATGTATTCAGGAGCTTTATTATCTGGTGGTGTTGAAGCTGCTTCAGAAATGATAACAAGAGGTATATTTAACGGTACTTTAAAATTAGGTGGTTTTAAACCTATGGAAGCTGTAAAAAATATTTATGGTAAAGTTGCTGTTGGTGCAGGTATGGAAGCAGTATCAGAGGTTGCTTCACAAGAATTTGCTAACTTCCAAGATCAGTTTGGTCAAGCTGGTATAAATAGATATTATAATGAAGATGGTGAGTTTGACGCAACTATGGTAATGAAAAGGATGTTTGATACAGCTTTAGTATCAGGTATTATTGGTGGTGGTACTACTATTTACGGTAACATGAACCAAACTAAGAAAGCTTTAGTTGATGAACGTATGATGGCTCCACATTTCCAAACTAGAAGAAGAGAGCAATCAAGACAAATATTTGATTTAGAAGCTCAAAAAAGAGCTGCACAAAAAGAAGGTAACGAAATAATGGTTAAAGAACTTCAGTCTAAAATAAACAAGATAAAGACTGATATGACTATAGATATTAAGTTACATAAAGAAACAGTAGATCAGTTTAGTAAAGACGAACAAGTTGATTACTTTAAAAAGCTAGATGAAATAAACGAAATAGACGTTGATTTAAGAAATAAAAAATTATCTGAAAAAGGTAGATCAGATTTAGAAGCATTAAGAAAACAGAAAGAGCAAGAGCTTAACGACATGTATGATATTAAAGTTGAGCAAGCTAAACAAGTTAGAGCTGATAAACTTGAGTCTAATATATCTATTGTAGATAAGTATGCTAAAAAATTAGGATTTACACAAGGTCCAACTATATTTGAAGACGAAAACGGTTACTACGAACAAATAATGATGGACAATGGATTAAACAGTGTTCAAGAAGCTAGAGACTTAGCTGAAGGATCTGATGCTGTATTTGTTGGTGGTGGTAAAATATATATAAATAAACAACAAGCATTACGAGTTGGTGCTGTATCTGTTGCTAGTCACGAGTTATTACACCCAGTACTAAATGCTACTGTTGGTGATAAAGCTGCACAAAGTCAAATAGTAAAAGACTTTAAAAATCAAATGACAAGAGCACAAAGAAGATATGTTGAAAAAAGATTAAAAGAAAGTTATGATCCAAAAGACTGGGATACTGAGTATTTAAATATATTTTCTGATGGTATACAAAAAGGTGATATAAACTACGATAAAGATTTATTTGAAAAGTTAGGAGATTTTTTAACTACATTGTTCAAAGGTAAAGGTTTTGAAAATATATCATTTGATAGTGGTAGAGATGTTTACAACTTTATGAAAGCTTATAACAACAGTGTTAAAACAGGTAACATAGATGGTGAAGTTGTAAATGCTATAAAAAATGCAGAACAAAAATCAGGTAGAAGAGCAGCAACAGTAGGCACTGTTAATAACATGCAAATGTCTAGAACAGAAAGAGCTGAACAATCTAGACAGGTTAATGAAGAATATCAATCAATACCAGATAAAACTAGAGCTGGTTTTAATATAGCTATGAAATATAGAGGTATGGCTGAAACTGTTTTTCAAAGAATACTTGACAGTGGTAACTATACTGAGGATCAAAAGAACGTTTTAAGAAACAACAAAGAAGATATTATATCTATGATGTTGTATGATAAAATACCTAATCAAAGAGCTGATTCAAAAGCTAGAAACGTATTAGGTTTAGTTGAAGGTTTTGATGCTGTTAAAAATCAATATGGTGAAGATGGAGTTGCAGGTTATATAAATAAATTCTTTGCTAGACGTAGCGCTGAGGTTATAAAATATTATATACCAGATGCTATGAATGAAGGATTACTTAATGAAGATGGTAGTATTAAAAGATTTATTGAAGGTAGATCTGAAGATAGCAGAGATCCTGGTGAAGATAAAAAAGCAAGAGCATTAACTAGCTTTGAAAGATTAACAAAAGGAGTTGATCAAGATGGAAACCCTGTATCTTTCATAGATGTAGCTATGAGAAGTAAAATAGCAGAGACTATAACTAAAACTTTAAAATTAGATATATTTAATTCAAGACCTATATTTGACGGTATATCTGGTATAATAAGTGGTGAAGTTACTAGAATAGTTAAAAATGCTATGGGTAAAATATCCAAAGATACTAAGACAGGTGAAGTATTAGTTAGTCAAGAGTATGTAGACTTATTAGGTGAGAACTACGAAACTATGATAAAAGCTTTACCTATAGAAGTAATAAAGAAAAGGTATCCAAAGCTATTTAAAATAAAACAAACTGGTAGAGAGCAAACAGCTGTTGGTAGAGGTATATTTGATATACAAAAACCTACAAAACAAGAGTGGATAGATTACCATACTAAAGGTGGTTATACAACATTGTTAGCTAGACAAAAAGCTTTATCAGAAATAATATCAGAAGAAATAGTTAAAAACGAAGTTACTAAGCTAGCACAAGATCCTGAGTTTATACAAGAGATGGTTGATGTAGGTAAAATGTCAAACCCAGACTTAACTAAGTTTTTACTTGAAACAGAATTAAAATCATTAACAGATAGTCTTGATAGAAAGAAAAGTGAAAAGGCTAGCTTTGATAATGTACAGTTTTCTAAATCACTTAACGCTGAAGAAAAAACAGAATTTAAAGATAGTCTACCTGGTATAATTAAAGATCTTGAAAATATAAATCCAACAAAAGGTGTTGTTAAAAATATACTTACTAAGTATCACCCTAATTGGGATGCTGAAAAAATTGATACTGTTGCTACAAGATTATCAAATGCTGTTAAAAAATACAGGGAGTTTGCTGAAGATGAAGTAAACAATGTTTTAAATCCTTCAGAGTTTATATATGAAGAAGTACAAAATGCTAGCGTTGTAAGAGATTTATTTAATCTATTTGCACAACCAATACAAAAGATAGGTGAGTTATTTAGAAAGCCTGCTTTAGTAGAAAATCTTAGAGCTATAAATGTAGAGTATTTTAATAGAGTAATAAACACAGCAACTAATAAAGAAGCTGGTGTTATAAAACTATTAAAATGGATAAGTACACACCACACAACAGCTGGTGCTAGCTATATAAAAGATACAGGTGGTGGTTTAATAAGTATAGGTAGAAACCAAATATTTGCTGGTAACAAAGACTTTTTAGATATACTAAATCAAATGCCAGGTGTAGATATTAAGTATAAAGAGACTATAACTAAAAATGGTATAAAAAAATACACTATAACATCTTTAGTTGTTGATGGTAAACCTGTTGAAGATTTTAAACAAAAAATAAAAACACCAGCTCAAGCAGCACCAAAAACTAAGTCTATGCAAGATTACATAGACGACTATGATAATAGAGAGGCACAAGCTAAAGAAGCTTGGAATACTTTAACAGATTATTTAGACTTTATGTTTGAGCAAGTACAGGAAGGTAACATGGGTATGAGTGAGTTTATAATGACACTTGCTAGTCTAAACAGTAATATGAATACTATGTTAAGACAAGCTGCTAATGTTAAGTATCACTTTATACAAAATCCTAGTAAACCTTATAAAGGTAAATTAGTATATGAACATTTAATACCTGCTAGTTATATAATAGCTAAGTTAGCACAGCATTACACTTCTAAACTTGCAGGTGGTAAAGGTATTGATCTAGACATGCTACAAGAAAAATACACTGTAGCTATTGTACCTGAAGTAATGGACACAAAGATAAATAAGCTTAGAAAGTTCTTTATGCCTTCTACATGGGATTTTATGAACAACAACCCAGTTGATAGATATTTTGATGATGCTACATTAGGTTTTGGTAACATGTTTGCTTTACAAGATTTATCAAATCCAGACTTAGTATATGGTAGAGAGCACGTAGCTAATTCTGACTGGCAGTTTTCAAGATCTGAGTTTGATAATTTAAAAAATTACAATAAAGCTATTGAAAATGCTAGAAACGTAGATGCACCTAGAAAAGGTATTAGTGTTTTAGATTTTGATGACACACTAGCATACTCTGATTCACAAGTTATAGTTAATATGAAAGATGGTGAGGTTATACGTATGACACCAGCTCAGTTTGCTACAGAAGCAGAAAACATAGCTGACATGGTTGAATCATTTGACTTTAGTGAATTTAATGATGTTAAAAGTGGTAAACCTGGACCTTTCTTAAAAAGAGCTTTAGAGTTACAAGATAAATTTGGTAGTGATAATATATTTGTATTAACAGCTAGACCACAAGCAGCTGCAGGACCAATACATAAATTTTTAAGTAGCTTAGGTTTAAATATACCTATAGAAAACATAACTGGTTTAGAAGATGGTACACCGCAAGCAAAAGCTGATTGGATATTATCAAAGGTTGCTCAAGGTTATAACGACTTTTTATTTGCTGATGATGCTATTAAAAATGTAAAAGCAGTTGATGCTGTATTAAAACAAGTTGATGTTAAGTCTGATGTACAACAAGCAAGAGCTCAGTTTAGTAAAACAATGGGTAGACAGTTTGATGAAATACTAGAGAAAAATAAAGGTGTTGATGCTGATACAATATTCTCTGACGCAAGAGCTAGATCTGAAGGTAAAAGAAAAGGTTGGGAGTTTTGGTTACCACCAGGAGCTGAGGATTTTAAAGGTTTAATATATGCTTTCTTAGGTAAAGGTAAAGTTGGTGAAGCTCAAATGGAGTTCTTTAATGAAACATTAATCAAACCTTTTTCAAGAGCTATGATGGAGTTAGCAAAAGCTAAACAAGCATATGCTACAAACTTTAAAGCACTTAAAAAGAAATATCCTCAAGTTAGAAAAAGATTATCTAAGAAAACTAATTATGGTAACTTTACAAATGATGATGCTATAAGAGTATATATATGGAGTAAGTTAGGTTATGATATACCAGGAATAAATGATGCTGATAGAGCAGCTTTATTAGATATAGTTATAAGAGATCCTGAATTAAAAGCTTTTGCTGATGGTTTAGAATTATTATCATCTGACAGAGGTTATCCACAACCAGGTGAAAACTGGGTAGTTGGTAATACAGCAACCGATATGAGAGACTTAACTGATAAGGTTGCAAGAAAAGAATTTTTAGCTGAGTGGATTAAAAATAAAAACGAAATATTTACTAAAGAACGTTTAAATAAGATAGAAGCTATATACGGTGAAAACTTTAGAGACGCTTTAGAAGATATGCTGTATCGTATGGAAAACGGTACAAACAGAGTATTTGGTAGTAAAAACAAACTTGTTAATGCTTTTACAAACTGGATAAACAACTCTGTTGGTGCTATCATGTTCTTCAATATGAGATCTGCTTTACTACAGACTATATCGTTTGTAAACTTTATGAACTGGTCTGATAATAACCCGATGATGTTTGGTAAAGCTATATTAAATACAAAACAGTTTGCTAAAGATTTTGTTACAATATTTAATTCTGATTTACTTAAACAAAGAAGATCTGGTTTAGGTTATGATATTAACGAAGCTGAAATAGCAGAAGCATTAGAAGGTTCAAGAAATGGACCAGCTGCTTTATTAAGATATTTATTAAGAGTTGGTTTTACACCTACACAAATAGCAGATAGTTTTGCAATATCTATGGGTGGTGCTACATTTTATAGAAACAGAATTAATACATACATGAAACAAGGTATGTCAAAAGCTGAAGCTGAAACAAAAGCATTTGAAGATTTTGCTGCTACATCTGAAGAGTCACAGCAGTCTGCTAGACCAGACTTTATATCACAGCAGCAAGCTGGACCATTAGGTAGGTTAATACTAGCTTTTCAAAATACACCAATGCAGTATATGAGATTAACTAAGAAAGCTTTTCTTGATCTTAAAAATGGTAGAGGTGATTTTAAAACAAATGTATCTAAGATTATTTATTATACAGCAATACAAAATATTATATTTACAAGTATGCAGTCTGCATTGTTTGCGTTATTATTTGCTGATGATGAAGAAGACGAAGAGATATTAGATAAAAAAGGTATGAGAGTGGCTAACAATATGGTTGATACCGTATTAAGAGGTGGTGGTATATATGGAGCTATAGCTTCTACAGCTAAGAATATGGTCATGAAGTTTATAGAACAGGAGAAGAGTGGTAGACCTGATCATGCTTACACTATGATTGAGATGGCAAATTTATCACCACCAGTTGGAAGTAAGTTAAGAAAACTATACTCTGCTACTCAAACATATAAATTTAATAAAGATGAGATAGCTGAAAGAGGTTTTCATATATCAAATCCAGCTTACCAAGCAGTTGGTAATTTAGTATCGGCAGTAACAAACGTACCTATGGATAGGTTAATTAATAAAATAAATAATTTAAGAGCTGCTACTAACGAACAAAATGAAGCTTGGCAAAGATTAGCTAACTTTATGGGTTGGAATACATGGGACGTAGGTTCTAGATTACCAGAAGATCCTATACCACCAAAGAAAAGACCAAAGAAGAAAAGAAAAAAAAGAGTAAGAAAAAAGAAAAACACGTGATTATAAAAAGATAAACTGACTTTACTATGAAAAAACTACTACTAATTGTAGCATTGCTAATA
>CERT01016940.1_pt1 | contig 17495 bp, 23 predicted proteins | sample 530691 | NCBI WGS metagenome assembly CERT01 (sample SAMEA2620861, study PRJEB7988) | marine metagenome | biome: marine biome (ENVO:00000447); feature: surface water layer (ENVO:00002042); material: "saline water (ENVO:00002010), including plankton (ENVO:xxxxxxxx)" | depth 5 m
GAATCCCATCAGAATATAGACGGGAAGAAAGGGGCTATACTCCAAAATGTTTCACTCCGTCTGCGCCTTCCAATAGTCCCAGTCCCAATCCGGATGCCTTTTCATCAACTCAGCCAGAGTGTCGGTCATGGTGTATTTTCTACACCGGCTTTTTAATTTAACTTTTTTGCTGAAAGGGAGGAAAATGACTCATAGAAAATGAATAGTAAACTACTACCACGATTCTGGAGAGAACAGTTTGAGCGAACAATTTGTCATTTTTCTTGTGGAAACCCCCCTCTACCCCGGACTAAGTGCGACCCGTACCGAGGCTTGAGTTCTTATCTGATGAATCAACCCATATGTGTCTGCATTCCCTGCATTGCCACATGTGGATTCTCTTACCTTTATCTCCTCCGTTAAGATATTTACCTGTAATACGATATGGTATATGTTTATTCCCGCAACTCCTGCATTTCACGTTTAGTTTCTCAAGAAGACGCCCCATTCTCGTTACCCCTCTTCGCTATGATGTCATCTATCTTGAGGATAGCAGTGGTTACTTCAGTGGCGCTGAGCATGGCTTGCTTTACCAACTCAAAAGGCTCGTAGACGTTCTGCTCTAACATGTCCGTTATACCACCCATTTCTACGTCGGGGCCGAAATGAAGATTACCCTCTGATACTGCGTGCCTTAGGTTCAGCAAGCAGTCCAATGGGTCATGTCCTGCATTCTCCACTATCGTGGCAGGTATGACTTCAAGAGAGTCAGCGAATGCTAGGATTGCCATCTGGGAGCGTCCCTCTATGCTAGCCGCTTCCTGTCTCAAGTGAGAGGCCATTGCTACGTATGCGCTTCCGCCACCTGCTAGCACTGGGCTTCCGTTGTAAACTAGGCTGACTACACCAAGCGCGTCATCGAATCCTCTCTCTATCTCATCCAGCACTGCGTAAGTGGCACCCCTCAGAATGAGAGTAGACTGGCACTTGCTCTTGTTCCTAGCAGTGTCGTGAACGAACATGTACTCGATATCGTGGTATCTCCTGATTTCTACTTCCGCTGCTTCTATCTTGTCGATGTCCGCAGGAGTCTGCGCTATGCCGATTCTGAGAGTGCTGGACAGAGCGTTCATCACGCTCTCCTGAACCCTCTTCACTACAGCGATGTTGTGCTTCCTCAGATAGGTGGTAAGGGCATCATCCACGTTGTCCCTGACGAATAGGTATCCTCCTCTAGGCATTAGATTAGTCAGCATCTCGCCATTCTTCTGGAGGTCATCGTGCTTGGTGTTCTTGTAGGCTGAGTAGTTCTCCACGCTTGCGAATTGTAGTTGCACGTTATCGTCATTCTTTAGTTTCTCAAGACCGCTGTTCACTAGCACGCAGTCTACCTTTCCGTCGTTGAGTCCCATTAGACTCTGCTCGACTTCCAAGACTGGTGTCCTATTGACTACTGTACCATCGAATAGTTGTGAGTCTGTTATGCTACCTCCCGGTAGGCAGAGCACTCTTACCTTCTCCGCATCACCCGCTTTCTTCACAGCCTGTACGCAGAGTTTCGCTACGCTTTCCTCCGCTGTTTCCAAAGTCTTACCAGTAACTGCTGTTCTTGCTATGCTCACCAGTAAGTCGTCATTTATCTCTTCATCACCCTTCGTCAAAGGTAGTTCTTCCCTCAGGTACTCTATAGCCATCCTCGCTGCTTGGTTGTAGCCCTTGCAGACGATGTTGGGATGCACTCCCTTCTGGAATAATCCTTCCGAGTTCGCTAGTAACTCACCTGCTAGTACTATGGTGCTAGTCGTACCATCGTAGCAGATGCTTTCCTGAGTCTTCGCTATATCCACAATCATCTTGGAGCCCGGATGACCTACATCCAACTCCTTGACTATGGTTGCGCCATCGTTCGTTACTATCGCATCACCACCAGCGTCGACCATCATCTTGTCTCTACCCATAGGGCCTAGCGTACTCTTGACGGTGTTCACTATCAGGCGTGCTGCTCTTATGTTGTTATGCAACGGGTCCAAATTATCATCTTTCATTTTATTTCCACTCCACTTCTATTTCTACTATCTCGCCACTCTCCAGAGAGCGTGACTTGACTATCCCGTTTTCTTGACCGTACTTGTACAGGTCAAAGGTCAACTGAGCATCCTTCAAACAGTAGGATGCAACCTCCTCAAACTTACCTTCCCTCCAAGCAATCGGTGCTTCCTCGCTCTTCATGCTCTTCTCATTAGAGAGGGTGTATTTAGTGAGTAAATCTAGATTGGTAGCAACTCTACCAGCAGAGAACAGAGATGCCTTCTGTACCAAGTTCTTGGTATCTATGACTTGGTCGTTGAATTTGAATAGTGCGTCACCTGCTGCCCAGCAATCCAGAGAGTCCTTCAATACAGGTAGGTCGAAGCCTAGGATGTTGTGGCCTAGTAGTTTACCACCTTCACTTAGATGCTTCTCTATGTGGTCGCCCAATACGCGAGGATGCAAAGCATGTACGGTCGCTCCTTCGATGTTGATGTCCTCCTTAGTGAAGATGTGTGCGTTCTCACCGTCCCACGTGGCAACTACTGATGGCTCAAAGAGTGCCTTGTTCTCCCAACCTCCAATCTCCCAAGAGAAATTAGCAGTCTCTATGTCCAGAGACATTATGTCAGTCATTCCATATCCTCCTTCAATTTCAAGAAAACCACTCTACCATCCTTTGATTGCTGGAATATCGCATTAGCCCATTTGTCGAAGTTGTTGTACGCGCTACCCCTTGAGCAGTCATTCTGTGTCTCGTATACCTTGAGAACCTTACTCTTCATCGCCCAACCATCACCCTTGTTACCAAGGTCGACAGGGTCCACTTGCTGGAAGGCAAGCAGCCACTTGTTCTTCTGTGCAGCCTTCTCAGCGACCTTTGGTCCTATGTCTACCTCTTCTTCTAACCATAGGATTAGATTCTTGAACAGGTCGTACAGTATCTCCTTAGCCATGTCTATGTGTTCACCCGTGACTACCCATGACCTCTCCATGATGGCCATGTGAGTTGCGAAGACCACAGTGTTGTTCTCCATTGCTGGTACGAAGGATGAGATGACATCTGATATGGCAGGGCTCAAACCCTCTATGAGACCGTAGTAGTCCTCTATCGCGTCATAAAGAGCCGCGTAGAAGGTGTTGTCGTCAGCGCTGAACATCTTGTCCATGGAACCTTGGAGCAAGTCTTCCCTCTCTTTCCTCTCCATTGAATCCCATTCTATGAAACTGGTTTCATTCAATTCAAGCACCTTGTCCCTCAGCCACTTTTCCCTGTCACCGAAGTAATTAGTCAAGTCCTCATAGGTTATCTCCATTTTGGGAGCGGTCTTGTACACACGTGAGGCTCTAGTCATGCTGACGTTCATCCTCCTCTCCAAGTTCCAATGTGACCAGTACAGGAGAACTCTCTGGAATATACCCTTAGTAAGGACGTATTCCTTGACGCCTCTAGGGGGATAGGTGGTTATCCAAAGAGACACTAGTGATTCTATTCTCACTGTGCCTAGTTTCGTGTGCTTGACTAGTTCGTTACCATTACTACCTACTGGGTTGCAAGCAGACTGCAAGTACAGCACGGTCTCCTGACTGTGTCTGTTGGGGTTGAGTATGATTGAACCCTCATCGAAGTTCAGACCCTTGCGACCTGCTAGCATCCCTTCTTTCAAAACCGTAGTCTTGACTCCATCGTCCTCCTCTATCTCATACCCACCTATGAGACCGGCATCAGTACCGGAAGTGTACATCTCACTAGGTAGACCGCAGTCTCTCATTATGTCTCCGATGAATTCCCAAGCGATTGACTTACCAGTCCTGCTAGATTGAATCCAGAAGCAATGCACACGTGGGTCTAGATGTGCTTGGTCCCATGGTATCCTGACATATGGAACCGCTATCTGACCTTGTACGAAGAAGAAGGACAGCATTCCGGGTATGTCGTTGTCTATGGACACCTTGTTGAAATGGTCCAGATATCCCTTGAAGATGGGAAACTTCTCTACTGCTGTGTAATCTTTCGCTTGCTTCATGTTCTCACCAATGACCCCACAAGGGGTCAGTATATCAATATTATGTCTGGACGAACATATGAAAGATTGGAATTATCTCCTCATCTTTCGCTCAAACTTTACTGGTTCCTCGCTAGTCAGTACGTCGATTATCCTTCTTTTGAGCACTTTACCTAGTCCTTTGATTCCCCTCATGGACTCCTCGTATCTCATTTCTTCAAGGCTGTCACATTGCTCCAAAAGTTTCTCCCCTAGTTCCCTACCTACTCCCGGTATCGTCATCAGCATGTCCAATCTAACGTCGTTAGTGCTGACTCTTTTGAGTGCCTTGGCACCGTGACGACTGGCGGGTGTGTGTAGTTTATTGTGTAATTTCACTATGAACAATGCTGCTAGAGACTGCTGTTCTGTATAGAAGACCTGACAATCGAAGTCTGCCTTTATCCTTGCTATCGTGCCTATGAGTTCGTTCTGGACGCTTGTGTAACTGACTCTCTGTTTCCTGTTCTCGTTTCTCTTAGCCATGGCCACGTACTTGGATATCTCACCGTGTATTACTAGGAAGAATCTAGGATAGTTAGCGTCCATGTTATCTAGTTGTTTCCATAGATGCCCTTTGTTTCTGGACATGAAGAAGTCATCCAAGGACTTGGCTTCCACACATGCCTCCCCCAGTAGATAATCACCTACTAGCAGACTCTTCCTCTCTACGCTGAGTCCGGCCTTCTCCGCCTTTCTCATTACGGATTGGCAGAACGGCCCTCGCTCGTTGCTGTCTATCAGCAAGTCTGGTTTTCTCTTCATGTCGCTAACCTCTTGTGATGGAAACTACAGTATTCTGAATCTGGTTTCTTCCTATGCTTGCATCTATTTTTACCACTGTGAGTAGGAGCAGTGCAACGGTCTTCTTCGCTGGGGTTGATAAAGCAAGGTTGACATATCATCCTATCCTTGTATCCGTTGGTCCTCCTCTTGTGGTTCCTCGCTGCTAGTTTAGCACCGCATACCCTACACCATCTGCTCATACTAAGTCCTCCGCAGTATTGTCGTAATACTTGCAAATACCTGTGCAAAAACCCTCAGTCATTAAGGTTCTGCAAGTCGAAGGGGAGTAGTCTCCCATCACAATGCTCTCAGTCTGGAATCTTGTTATCGCCTCTTTGAAATCCACCCAACCCTGTGACGCGCAAATACTCACTATCTTGTCCACATGCTCCTCCTTCTCTTTCTTCTCCACTCTGTTCGGAGGGAAGAACCAACGAAACCTAGCAGCCAGATAATTGACTAGATGGAATCTAGCCCTGTGTATGGGGTTACCCTCACCGAGTGCTGCCTGTGCTATGCAAGGTAGTACGATTATCTTGTCAAGCGAAACGTCAGGCAAATCCACTTTCTTGACGTTCCTGTTGAAAGTATCAGATTTCCTCTCTGTCACCTTCAACTCCACATCTATCGAGCCGTGCTCTATGTAACCACTACGTGGCTCCTGTGCCAACTCCATTATGGCATCATAATCCAACTCCATGAACTCGTCACTATCCATGGGTATCATCCAACAACCTCTCTTTGCATTGTATGAGTTGGGTATGCGAATCATACCAGCAGTGTCGAAAGCGACTGTAGGGTCGTTGCAACCTAGACGGAGTTCCTTATGCCAATTCGCAATCAGATTCTTTCCTGCGTGTTTAATCTTACTCACTTCCAAACCAGTGGTAGGCATCCACGTCTTGGATATGGGAATCCAGAAGTGAAACCCGCCACCTGAGAACCAGATGAAATGCCTGTAGTCATTCAACAGAAGGTGCTGGTGCAATCTCTTGGCTTGCTCATGCATCTCTGAGAAGGACACCGCAGCACCCCTCTTGGTGAAGTCCTTACAATCGAAATCCATTACGAAGTGTCTTATCACTGGCGTGTTGTAATTGACTCTGTGGTGCTTTGGTGGAGTGGTTCCCACATAACCGTAGGCGGTCATGTAGACGTTGCCGCTACCATTCTTACCAGACCAGAACTTGCTTAGTTCTCTTTCGTCCTTCACTAGTTTTCTGAACCCTCTGGTGCTATCTATGTCAATGTCCAAGACTTCCCTAGGGTAGTCGAGTTTGATGAACATGATAATCACTTATTCGTGATTTTCTTGTACTTGTCCAAAGCCATGGCAGAAATCACAGCGATGCTATGCTTTCGATAAGCCAGAGGATTGACTATGACATCAAAGGCTAGATAGCCCTTCTTCACATTCTCATCAGTAAAGGCATCCAGAGTCATCTGTATACCGTTACTCACATGCACCATTCTGTCTCTCCCTATCTTACCCTCATGTACTGTGACCACTGGTTGCTCTCCTTCCCAGCGTCTGTCCAGATACTCAATTATCTGCTTTCTTATTTTGTACGTCTTTTCTGTTTTGTCTTCATTCATTCTTATTACCTCCTTGTGTCCAACCCGGACAGATGTGCATGTAATCACACCATGAGCATAAGTTCTCATGGCGACAGTATGACTTGCAATCTACCTTGTGAATAGGTTCAAACTCCTCCTTTAGATGTGCTCTGATTAGAGCCTTTATCTTCTTATCTACGCTTTTAGGTGCGTATCTAGTCTTACGCTCACCTATCTGCTCTATTTCCCATTCCCTTCTATCTCCATTGTTGACCTCACCAGAGGGGAACTCCCAAGCCCAATTGGTGACAGGGAGGAACTCAGACTCGCCCTCTTCCATCAGCATCTTGTAGAACTGCATCTCCTGTCTCATCGAAGTTGCCTTCTTAGGAGTCCACTTGCCTGTCTTCAATTCCATGAGAATGAAACCATCGTCGCCGTCCTGAAAGACTCTATCTACGAATCCCTTCATGTGTACGGGAACTATCACGCCGTCTACCTCTACGTTGGTTCTGGCATGCACCTCTAACTCATTGCCTACTGGTTTCCAGTTCTTACCTTTGGTAACTATCAGCCTGTCCCATTGCCAACGCAACCAAGTCTCAATCACGCTATCCTCCCCGTACTCGTAGGGAGCGGGTGGCTTGGGTATGATTGACTGTAGTTTCTTGTATGCTAGATTCTCCTTGTAGTCCTCTATTAGAGCCAGAACCTCATCCAGTATCGGGTCCACGTTCTTCCAGAAGTACTCGACCACATCGTGTACGTTGCTACCTCTGACCATCCACATGGTTTCCTCGCTCCTGTGACCTTGGAACTTCTCAAGCCAGTACTGATACGGACAGAAGTGATAACCGAAGAGACTGGACTTTGTCAGTCTCAGAACTCCACCAGTGGAAGGGGTCCAGTCGTATCTGCTATTGTCATAGGACCTTTGCATCTCATCACTCAGTGGTAGTTTGGATACCGTGAACGACTCTGGGTTGGGATTCCATCTCATAGAAAATACCTCTTCGGACCCATCTCGCATAAGTTAGCGATGTCCCAATCCAGAACATCGTAAATTGATTCTAATTTGTTTCGTATGAACTTCTCAACTAGTAGACCGTAGTCGACCGTGAAGTCATCTATGTCGCTTGCTTCTCTGAAAGCGACCACATTGGTGTGTGGCATGTCATCTGGTACGCTGCTGACGTATACCCACTGCGCTTGGTCGTTGACTAGGAAGGGCTCTTCTTTTGACAGATTGTGATTGTAGTAGAGCATCGCTTTGGCGGCGTTAGGTGGCACTCTCTCGTATTTCGCTTTGCCCATTCTACCAAAGGCAGCCACTTCCTCCACGCTCTTCTGCTTTCTGAATGTGGACAGCACGATGGGTCTCAAGGCCTCGTAGACCTCCTCCTCGGTGCTGCCCGCACCAATCAATCTGAATGCTATCTCCTGCACCTCCTTGCTTATAGGAGAGGCATTAGCGGCTTTGTGTTCGTAACCAGTCACTTTCAGATGTCCTGCCTTCTTCTCAGGCCAAGTGATGATGCCGAAGTTTCTGTTCTTCACATCAGCAGTTAGCCAGTAATCGAAGAAGGCTTCTAGTTCCACGTCCAGAGTGGGTAATCCCAAGTCCTTCCTCATCTCCTCGTTTATCTTGGGCACTAGCGTTTGTAGTTCATCGAATGGTGCTTGTATGTAGCAGGAGTCAGTGTGACCTGCTAGCACTCTGTAACCGTTCTCCTCGGCCTTTGCGAACAAAGCGTCTATGCAACCCCTACCTGTGAATGTGATTGCTGCCCCCACATCAGGGTCGGTCCACATACCACCTATCTTCTTCTGCGACACGTACCCATAGATTGCATTGGTGCATATCTTCACTGCTAGTTGCATCATGTCGAATTTGAATCTGTCATCCTCGTTAGTGGCTTCGCTCATTAGTTTCTTGTAGTGAACCCTTAGTTCCAGCATGTCCTTTACTATTCTAGGTAGGACTCCCTGCTCTCCTTGGTACCAATATGAACCATCACCCAGTTGCCTGATTCCCTCACCACCGTGGTCCCGCTTAGTGGTTGGGCAGAGATTCAAATCTACTATGATTCTAGGATACATGCTAGCGAAATCGACTAGGCCTACATGCTCATGTCTACCGGGGATGGTTCTCAATACGTTAGCGGCCTTCAACTCTTTACGTGAATTCTCACGCATCGAGGGTGGCTTGTACTCTGAGTACCTACTGAATAGCCCCCTCACATAGTTGGTGACTCTGTGTATGCTCTGGAATCTCACACCGCAGTATTGCTGCATGCTAATCAGGAAGGCAAGGGAATTCACCTTCTCATCGCACTTCCTCAACAGGGTGGTATCCCTTAGACAGTAGTCAACGAACAAATCGAAGTGTGTGTACCACCACGTTTTGACGTCCAGTTTGTTACCATCTTCGTCCTCCTCCAACTTACCCTCAAATCCTAATTCTTCTGCTATAGTCTGCAACTTCCGGTTGGGTAGTTGACCCCTCCCTGACTTCAACCACATGTTCTCTATACCACTTCCAGATTGAGCGGGTACCGCTGTATCGTAACACAGTCTGCCCCTTATCGGCTGCTGTGTGTCAGTGTAGCCTCGCTTCTTGTGCGGATAAGCCACTTCCCTTATTGGGCTCAATCTAGTTGGGTCTTCCAATCTTCTCATCAGGTGAGGCAAATCAGCCCACATCAGAGCGTGTGCAACTAGAATGTCAGGGTCACATGCATCCATGTGATTCAGGAAAGCGTCGTGCATGTCCTTCTCATTATCGAATAGGTGGAGCATGTAACCGTCTTCCCTGTCTATCCAATCGACTGTCTTCTCTTGGTCATGCCTCCAAGCAAAGACCACTGGGTGTTCGGCGTGAGTGTCATCGACAGCCATTACTGTAGTGAAATCCTCCTTGACGTCCCATTCCAAGTCAAAGTACCACACTCTGGGATGAAACTCAGGAATCTTGTCAGGGTAGTTGTGAATCAGATACTGGTCAGTGAAGGGTTTGTCAGCATCGTACGTGTTCAACCAAGTGTCGTTCTTGAGTTCCCATAGGGTCTCAGGCTCTCTAACTACCACTTTCATCAGAACCGTGTGCCCGTCTATGGCTGTGGCTAGTTCCTCTTTCTTTATCTCAACACCTTGGTATCTGTTGACTAAACGCTGTAGTTTACCGGCGGGTGTGTTTCTGGGAATCCAACAATGCGGTTTGATGTAACCCTCATCCATCTCCTTCAAGATGCGAACGTGCAACTCTCCATCCTTGTCTCTAGTTCTCTCGTATATAGGAGGGTAGACGTGCGACCAACCCGGCTCAAGATAATCCACAATCATGTCTATTCCTCTTGGTCGATTATGACTAAGGTTCTGGAAGAGCCGCCATCGTAGTTCTCATGCACGCCTTGGTTCAGAATTATCGGTGTGCCATTACCCATGTACATCTTAGTGTTACCATCACCGAGCATGCTCAGACAAGGTAGCAACCAATAACCGAAGGACGATTCTATCGTACCCTCCTCACTGGTAATGTCAACGTCATTCAATGAGGTGGTGGCAAACAGAGAGACGTTGCCCCCCTTGGCTACCTTGACCATCAACTCACCCTCGTCACCGTTCGCTCTCACTTTGTAGTCCGCATCCTTGGGAATCAACTTACCCATGGATGCTATGTCCTTTATCTCCTTCATGGCGAACTGAGCAGACAGGCTGAGAGTGGCAGTAGCGAACTGAGTGCCACCGCTAGCCTCGCAAGCCTTAATCAGATTCTCGTACTTGCCTACTAACTTGGAGGAATTGACCTCAAAGCAAGGCACTGTCATCTTCTTACCGCCAGAAGCCAAACTCAGTCTGTTGTTCATCATCTGCTTCACAGTCACGTCCCCCTTGCATTTCTTGAGAAATGCTATACACTTGGGTATGTCACTAAAGAACAGCGAACCATCGCTCTTGACGTTAGCGTCGGGTATCCCTTCCGTCACCTCAAGGTAATGAGTCATAGCAGCGAACGAGTAACTGAGTGTAGGAACCTCCCCTGCACTTTCTAAAAATGACAAGTTGTTTGCTACGTCAATCTTCAAGTCCTTCACTGCATCGCTGACTGAACTCAAGTGCTTTAGGAGGATAGCCCCCTTCATCCTCACCTCTGCCAAACTCTCACCTACAGTACACCGTCATTCAACTCGCTGAGCCCGTAGAATGTGGGCTCCTTGCCAGTCTCAGTCACTAGAGTAACCCTCTTCTGTCCCTGTAGGGACGGGTTGGTCTTGCTCTTCTCGTATGTAGCAGTGAATCTCTGCGAAATCAAATCACCATCGTCGTCGTAAATGTCCTCACGCTCACAGATTAGTATCTGGAAAAGGAAGTTGTTGGTCGACTTCTCCCAAGACGGTCTCCATTTAGCATTCGCCTCATTCACTCCGCTTGAATAATTGGTCATGGACAAGTGAGTCTCAAGAAACACCTTGACGCCCTTCTTGGTCAATGCCTGACACAGAGCGGTCAACTGCTGGAATCTGCTCTTTCTGATGGCCCAGTCCCACTGGTACTCAACTCTCCTAGCATCTCCCACTCCACGTAGGTCAGCGGACTCTATGCCGTCCTTCGCTAGACCCAAGTCGTTTATCCGCATGTTGTTGATGCACACTGAATCCCACTGGTCCACTCCTGTAATCAGCACTCCCCATAGTTCCTCGGCGTTCTGACTAGCGTACTGTAGAATCTTCATCACCCTCTTGTGGGTGTCAGCGTAGTTGTACGCAGTCCTATCAGCAGTCATGTAGACGAATGGCTCCCAGCACTTGATGGTCTTCACATCGTTGTAGAAGGCGCTCTTGTTAGCAGCACCACCACCATCGAAGTCTAGTATCCACAGTTCCTTCGCTTTGACATCGTCACCGACCTGATTCTCAAACCTCTCAAGGTACTTGCTGTAGGCGTAAGTGACAGCAGCGGTCTTGCAGGTGTTGTCATGCCCCACTAGCCCCATGAGCGTATGAGAGCGTATCGAGTCGTCCATAGCCTCCCTCTCAGCCTCTAGTGCCTCAAAGGGGTCAACCTTCTCATGCGCAGGTAGTTCGTCCTGCTTCATTGCGGCTTGTGCTTCCTTAGTCTTGCCGAATCCCGCCATCTTCCTCGCCTCTGTTTATCTCAGCAAAGTCGTTCCTGAGACTGTTAAGCACGTTGTTCACCTCATTGGCGAACGCCTCCAACCTTCTCATGACTAGCAATCTATTGGCTGCAACGCTCTGCAAACCCTCTACTTGTGCCTTCAATGCTGTGTTCTCTTCTGTTAGTTCTTTCACTGTTTTCTTTTCTGTCATCTTTCATCACCTCAGTTGAATTGCCCCATGTTAGTATCTCCACCGTTCTGTCTCTTCCTTGCCCTTCTAGGCTCGGTAAAGACCCCCATTACGTTGATTGATGGGTAGAGTGTGCCGTTCCTTGAGCGCATGCCTATGCGTCCGTACACCATTACTGTAGTCTTCTCAGCGTACTGCCACATCTCACCATCCTGCTCAAAGGAGAACGGGTGTGTAAGGTCGTGACAAGCACTGCTGATGTTGCAGAAGACCTCGCTACCGGGACCACCTGCATAGATGTCCTCCAGAGCGCTGCTGCTCAGTGCCATCGAGTATGTCATGCCGCCTTCGTCATTCTCCCACTCTCTTCCCTCTGTGGACATCCTAGTCACTTGTCCCTTGGTGAAGACGATTGGGCCTGCACGACCCTTACCGTCTGCTGTGTCGAAGGTTCTGACGTTAGCATTGTAGTTGTCCGCTAGTTCCTCCAGCGGGCAGTACATGTCTGTGAACATATCACTGACCCAGTATCTGAATGGGTTGAGTAGTGGCCTGACAGTCTCATCTACGAAATCGTCGCTGTAGTTGATTGTATCAACGAATCCCTCGTTGGTATCCAGTATGTCCTTGTAGTTCTCGTTCGTGTTCTCACCGGGCACTCTCACGTTTATGATGCAAGGTACTCCAATCTTGATTGCACGATTGACGTCTGCTCCCTGTAGGTCAACTCTCCACATCTGTATGTTGCTGTTCTCTACGAACTCCTCTTGCTCATTACCGAGGAAGTATGCGTACCTACCAGTCTGATGGGGTGGGTAAGGATTGCCCGCTTTGCTAACGAAACAAAGCCATTCGCTACCTGCTCTGATTCCCATCGAAGGTGGGTTATCAGCGACCTCATCAGTCTCTATGGTGCTATCACCAGACTGTATGACCCACTTGCCATCCTGTGCTTGGTAGTGCCCTGCTCTGCCACCTGATATCAGACCATCAGGGTCTTGCTCAAATTGTCGAACTAGCCATCTTGCTAGTCCTGCTCTCCTATCACCAGTGCTGGCATGCACTCCCACGAATGTACCTACGAAGGTACTAGTGTTAGCGGTAGAAGTGGTGCCCGACCGTAGTTTGGTAGTCACCTGCTCCGCCCAATCCTCAAGAAGGTCATCGTCCTCCTCAGTCCAGTCATCACAATCGTAGTGGGTCTTGATGTAGTCGAAGAAGAATTGCTTCACACTGTCAAGGTTCTCACCTGTTCTCTCTGCTTGTTTCTCCAGCCTCTCCATCACACCATCCGGCATTTGTCTCTCGTCGTTTTTCTCATTGTTCTTCATTGTCTGAAACGGGTTTTCACTCATTCATATCATCTCCTTTCTCATTGTGGCTACCATGTAGTCACAGAAGGAATATTCATCACCGGGCCATGTGTATATGTGAATCATCACATTACCGTAAGCCACCATAGCATCTAGGAAGGCCGCTTTCTTGTCCTCCTTCCTACTCAAATCGTAATACAGCCTGTTCATCATCTGACGCAAGGTCAGTCCGTTTCGCAGACCTTTGTGCATGCTCTCCCTGAGTTTGACCCACTCATCAGAGAACGCCAGTCGGCCTAGGTCTTCGATGTTGTTCTTATCCAGAACCTTGAGCCTCTCAGTAAGAGCATCCGGCTCACAAGGCAGCGCTTCAAGGAAATTGATGCATGCTCTCAGGTCGCCACCCATGTGCTCTACCAAATCAGGTAGGTGAGGAGTCCATTCCTCTGGGCTCTCAGTCTTGTCATTGAGGAACTCCCATAGCACTGAGGCTCCTTGCATATTACCTATGGGGGAAAAGTGGTAGACCTTGCATCTCGATTGGATTGCAGGTCTAATCTTGTTCAGTTCGTTGCATGTGAATATTAACAGGGCATTCTTGCTGTACGTCTCAATTAGTTGTCTAGCAGCATCCTGAGCAGCGGGAGTGAGGCCATCAGCCTCGTCAATCAGAACTACCTTCCTCATAGGCGTAATAGGTATTGGTTGGAATGCGACTGGCTTTACCTTTAGTATGGTCTTCAAGTCACCCCTTACGAAGTCAATGCCCCTGTCATCGCTACCATTAGTCTCAAAGAAGTTATGCTCATCGTAGTTCTCACCTAGCATCAGTTTAGCCAACAGATGGGCAGTCGATGTCTTCCCAGTGCCCGGAGGACCAGTAAACAGTAGTGCGGAAGGGACTTTGTTCTCCTTGAACCAAGACTTCATGTCTTCCAATAACTCTGAATGCACGACATCATCAATGTCATTCGGTTTGCTCAACAAATGCCAATTCATCAATCGAGCATCTTACTATTGGTTTAAATATCAATTACACAATATCAGTGAATTGTACTACGTCACTGTAACCCAGTTCGTTGTTTATCTCCACTAGAACAGGGTGAGCAAGGTACATTGAATCGCTATCATAGTAGGGTGAGGACACTCTTACTACTATACAGACCTCCTCCGGTAGTTCCTCATCTATCTGCATAGCCGGATATCTATTCCTTATCTGGTACATGATTGAGTCTAAGGGGTCATCTAACTGTATTGCTACTCTAGCAACGGACCAGAACTCAGTACCATCGAGGCAATCAGCAATGATGCTCAACTCACCACTCTCTTCATCCCCCTCTACTCTATTGAGTCGTAGATTGTGAATGTGAGCATCCTTCACCACTATGTAACCACCTTCCTCATCAGGCTTGAAAGCACCCTTGTTTGGGAATCTGACTGAGTAATCCTTGGGTAACTCATTCAGGGCTCTCCACGTCAGCAGGGTCTCAGGTCTTACCAATTCTGCGAACAAGTAGTCTTGAGTCTCCACCTTCAACCAGTGTGCTTTCTCCATCCTGTCTAGGAACCCTAGTTCTGGCTCATCTAGAAAGAGGATGTCAACTATGCTTGCCTCACTCTCCAGAGTGTGCTCTATTATTGCTCCTTTCTCCCCTAGCCCAAGGGGAGGGATGTCTACGTTCTTGAAAGCGCCAGTAGTACTCCTTGTGCAAGTCCGGCTCATCCACTTACCGTTCTTATTAGTAATCAAAGTCATGGCAGTCTTACCATAGTCGGGCAAGGCTTGGTACACACCGTCATTGTAGTCGTTTATCAGCACCGTGCTATCGTACTTCATGAATTTTCTAGGTTGAAGGTGCAAGGATGGGGTTTCATACCACTCTACATTCACACCTAGTTGCTCAGGTTCACGTATCATCAACTCAAGGACTTCCGATGCATTGCGAACTAGTAGTTGGTTATCCACATCAACAACGGTGACACCGTTCCTCATACAGGAATGTAAGAATGTTCTCTGTCGTATGAAATCTCTTTTGTTCATCACTGAGCACCAGAAGAGTCTAGCCTCCGTCTCACTGAACTTCTCCTTTGACATCATCTTCAGCACCCATTTACCTTGAGTGCCCTTCCCTGCGAACACCTCGGTCTCCATGGCGTAACTACCTTTCACATGTGATACTACTCTGTTTCTCAGTTCCAACACTTTACCCACAGTCAGATTGTTAGTAGGCTGTTGGTGCATACACTCGCTTGCTATCAGTTGCGCTAGGTCGTGACCCTCCACGATATCCTCAAAGACGCTCACTGGGTAGTCCAGTTCGTTGGCTATGAGACTCAAGGTAGCCTGTCTGCTCAGATGCTCACTAGGAAACAACAAGTCGAAGACTGGCAACAGCGCATCATCAGGTAGTTCTGATAGATAGTTCCTGAATGTGGTTTTCCTCTTGGTGGGTTTAGCGAGTGACCAACGATAGGCCAACTGCATGTAACTATTCCAGTCTTCCAAACTCAGTCCTCCAGAGATGTGGTTTGGGTTGAGTCCCTCTTCCGAACATATCCTTAGTGACTAGCACTAAGGAATCAACTGTGACCTTCTTACCGTCTACTCTCCAGTCATACTTCTTAGCGACCTCGTAAACGCAATCGACCATCAGGCTCTTGTTGCTTCTGATGTTAGTCCACCTAGGGTCAGTCGCTATGTCCTCAAACATGTCTAGTGCTTCACTCTGCATTTCCTCAGGTAGACTGATGGCACTAGCGATGCTGCGCCCCATCTTGATTATCCTCCTGTTCACATCAATCACCCAACCAGTCCTTATTGGCAGTATACTTCCACATACCATCTGAAACTTTAGTGAAATCAGAATCTCCTACAAGGAGACTGACCAATTGAGGCATGCTACAAGGTATGCTCCTGTGCTTCTTACCAAACTCGTTCTTGTAATTATTAAGGAAAGTCAACATTTCCTGAACGTGGAAAGTGTTGTTCTTCCTACCAAACTCATGCATTGCTCTCTTACGGTACACTTTTCCTGTCATTACGCTCAACCTCGTCTTCTATTTCCTCTACCATCCGCAAGAGAACCGGCAGCATCTCTTTGGCTTGGTCTAGAGTCAATCTCACACCATGTCTAGTGTGCGTGTTCTGTCCTTCCTCACGATGCATGTTCATTATCCTCAAATCGAACCACTTGGTGTTGTACCAATCTACAGCGCTCAACACTACGTGTCCCTTACCGTCTTTCCATTTTCCTTCTCTACTTGGGCTTCTCCAATATTCTGTCATTTCATTACCTCCTTTGCTAAATACATCCTGATGTCTGTTAAACCAGTGATGAAACTTGGTCCCACCTGCAAGGCAGGGACTGATGTGATTCGCAGATACTTTGCTCTCTCGTCCTCTACGTCTTTGTATTGCACTTTAGGATAGTACTCTTTCACGAACTCCTTCAGACTCTTGCAAGACGCACACCATTCTGCTCCCCAGAGTATCATCATATCCACCCGAATAGTTTTGCTAATACCAATGATGAGATTATCATGTTGATTGTGGCGGCTATTGTACGATACAGTGCCAACTCACCGAAGTGCGATTGACTCCATTCCTCAACTTCCTCACTCATGAACCATCGTCTCCTCGTCTAGGAAAGCCTCAGACCATGACAACATAGCATCAAAGTCCTCACCATGAGGGATAGGATTGTCCAACACCCATCTCATCATGTGTAAGCCTTCTCTATCTGTCACCCCATCCGCTGGGATGGGTGAATGGATAGATAGTATGTACATGAATTTCTGAATGCTTTCCTCGTCATAGTAATGCGAAGTCAGTTTGATTCCATAAGTTCCCAAGAATCTACCAACTAATTGCTCCTGTATCAAATTCTCAGGTGTGAAGAGGGAATGCCACTTGATGTACCTCTTGAGCCTGTATCCAGATACGCTATCTCTCCTCTTCTCAATATACACCTTGAATCTGATTTGGCTCAGGAATATCCCTGCGCCCATCCATTCCTCTCTCTTGTCATCCTCGGTCATAGAGATGTAAGCGAAGTCACTCATTTGTTACGCCTCCATAATCTAAACTTCAATTTGTATGCTCTCTTCGCTGCATAGTATTCTTTCCATGTCTGACTCATTCTATCTTCTCCTTGTAATCGTCATGGTCTTTGGGCAACTTGTGTTGCCTTCTGTCCATCATGTTCTTGAGATACGTTTGGATATTGTATGCTCCTGTTCGGAAACGCTTCTCAGCGACATTGTCTCCTTCTGGTATCATCTCAACCATCAGTTGGTCTAACCATGCCTTTCTTCCAATCCATTGCAATATCTCATACTCTGCGTGTGTTACGCTTCTTGCTCTCCTTGTCATTCAAACCAACCCGCCTTTTGCATTTCTGGAAGGTTAGTCTTGTGGAAATCTATCAAGTAAAGAATCCTCTCCATTACTTCTTCGTGTGTCCAATTCGGAGAGTCACCAA
>CERT01018232.1_pt1 | contig 17423 bp, 21 predicted proteins | sample 530691 | NCBI WGS metagenome assembly CERT01 (sample SAMEA2620861, study PRJEB7988) | marine metagenome | biome: marine biome (ENVO:00000447); feature: surface water layer (ENVO:00002042); material: "saline water (ENVO:00002010), including plankton (ENVO:xxxxxxxx)" | depth 5 m
CTAACAGTTAGTAGGGAGATTTAATATCTCGCTTGATGATGGAAATGAAACAGTGGTTCGAAACACCGAGTAGTTTCAAAAGAACTTTCAACATTTAAAACCCACTTTGAAGTGAAATGGAAGGGTCGCAACCTTCCTTCAAAGTGGGTTTTTTCTTGCTTGTAACCGCTGGTACACTTTTTGTATAATACAGACATGATAAAGAAATGGGTAGTAACAACACAATATTTAGAAAATTACAACATTGATGAACCTAAAGAAGGTTATTGGAAGTTCAAAGGTGGTTGTGATTATTTAATTGAGTGTGAGCGTGACCAAGATGCTGTAGCGTACATCTATGATACTGAATGCACAAGTAATGAAGTAGTAAAAGAATTTCCAATCGAATGGAAATCTTATGAAGAATGGTATTCAAACTTACCTACAGATGAAGAATACAAACAATTTTTATTAAATAAATTAAGAGAGGTTAATTATGAGTTGTAATACAAATACAATTATACAAGAAAATATTCTAATGAATGTTCTTGATATGACTAAAGAAGATATTATAGAAGAACTGACACCAGCTCTCATTGAATCAAAAGGTCTAGAGACTTATGATGATTTAGTTGATGCTTTAGTTGAACAAAGATTTGAACAACATCCTGAAGGATATTAATTGGAAACAACAGGAAAATATATTGGCGTACCTAAAACTAGGTATGACTTTACATTAAAACTTATAAAAACTCAGAGTACAAATAGAGGTTTTTTTGTACATACTTTTGAAGATAGACAACAGAATCAATTTATTTGTTTTGCTGATAAAGAACATATTGATATTGAGAGATTGAAATTAATAGAAGGTGATGTATTTCAATGTAGAGCAACAGTCAATAGACATTCAATCAATGATTTCAAAGTTGAAATTCCTATCAAACAAACAGTTTTAAACCGAGTGAAATATACTAAATACTTGGGTAATAATGACACAAATAATAACACTATATCCGAAAATCCAGAGGAGGTCTCTACCTAGGAGGATTTTCTATATTAACAGAGCTTTGGATAGAGCACAATGTCCTGAATTCAGAAAGATGTGGGAAAGAAAAAAACAAAATCTTTTGAAAAAATATTCTGAACACGGATAAATCTGTTATAAATATAATTGTAGATGTCAATAATGAGTCTACATTTTTTTAACCTTGCTTTAACTAGGAGGAAATATGACTATAAATGAAGCAATATGGAGAGACTTATCTCCGTTCACTATCGGCTTTGATAATATGTTTGAACAGTTATCGAGAGTCCGACAAATACCACAAACTAATTATCCACCTTACAATATTCGTAAGGGTAAATCTGAGGATACATTTTTAATTGAACTAGCAGTAGCTGGTTTTAGTGAAGATGATTTAACAATTTCTGTAAAAGAAAATAATCTTACAGTTGTTGGTGATATCTCAGATAAAGATAGTGAGTTTGTTCATCACGGAATATCACAAAGAAAATTCTCTAGAAATTTTGTTCTAGCAGAAGATGTCGTAGTGAAAGGTTCCGACTTATTAAATGGTATCTTAACCATTTATGCTGAGAGAATAGTTCCAGAAGAAAAGAAAGCTAGAACTATTGAGATTGGTCGTTTACCAAGTTCAACAAAGAAACAGTTCTTAGCTGAATAAATAAATATAAATGTTCAGGTGTCAGCTTGACACCTGAGCGTTCGGTAGTATAATAGAGTAATAAATAATTAAATTAATTTATGAGGAGTAAATATGAGATTTTGGAATAAAATCGTAAATTTTTTCATGGGTGAACCTTCAGGTGTTAGAGCAAGAGATTCTAAAGGTAGATATGTTGCTGACGACCCAAGTACTGTAGCTAATGAAGCATACAAAGATGGTAGAACACCAAAGAAAAAAGTTAGTAAAAAACCAGCTGCAAAGCGTGGTAGAGGTCGTCCAAAAGGTTCTAAGAATAAACCTAAATAAGAGTGACCGAAGACACTAATACAATAAATACTTATTATCCACTATTTGATGATGGTTTATATACAGAAGTCGTTCATCAAAATGGTGAGAGAGCTATCAAGATATTGAAAGGTGAATATAAAAATGTAATTTATCAATATGGTAAAGTAGAATTAGTACCAAAAGATAAATCAGATGAACCTACAATTAATTTTGAAAGAGCAGTAAGGTCTTGTCCGGAAGAAATGAAAGATACTATTTCTGAGGATGAAAATTTTAAACAACTTATGGGTAGTATACTCGTAGAATTACTAGCAAATCAAGGGCTAGAGGAACTTAACAATGGAATATAGTACAGAATTTAGAGTAAGACTCAAAGAAGAAATAACAGCTGACGAAGGTAAAGTATTAGAAATATACAAAGACCATTTAGGTTATCCTACAGTTGGTGTTGGTCATTTAATTCTAGAAAGTGATGAAGAATTTGGACAACCAATAGGTACAAAAATTACTGAAACTAGATGTGATGAATTATTATTTCGTGATTTGAATATAGTCTTATCTGAATGTGAAGATAGATTTCATAACAATTGGATTGATTGGCCGGAAGAAGTAAAACTAATAATTGCTAACATGGCATTCAACTTAGGATTAACTAGATTAGTTAAATTCAAAAAGATGTTTGCAGCTTTAAATGAAGGTGATTATAAGAAAGCTTCAGAAGAAGGTTTAGATTCAAGGTGGGCGAAACAAGTTTACAACAGAGCAAAGAGATTAATGAATCGTTTGCGTGATGTAGATGCATAAGGATACAAATGGAAGAAGTAATAAAGGAAGCACTTATTAAAAGATATGAAGGAGAAGCAGCTTCAGCGAAAGCTAATATTCTTCTTTATTTAAATAATTCTGTTGGTATCGGTGAACACCCTGATATAATAGCATCAGTTGATAGTGAGATTGAAAAATTAACAAACGCAGAAGAAAAACTTCAAACAATAAAAAATCTTTAAAATTAGGTATACAAAAATACCTTTCAGTTATATAATGAACATATGCACTTTTATACAAATGTAAAAAAATACAAGGATTTCATTCTTGCAAGAGGTATAAAAAATGGTGAACGATATCTTAAAAGACTAAAATACGAACCAACACTTTATATACCAACCAATAAACATACAGCACATAAATCAATACATGGAGAATATCTTCAATCGAAGAAGTTCGGTTCTCCAAGTCATGCTCGTCATTGGAAAAAACAATATGAGAATACAGGTATAGACATACATGGTCTAGACCAATGGGAGTATACTTATATTGCTGAATCATTTCCAAGTGATATAGAATTTGATATCAAAAATATTAATATCTTAAATATTGATATTGAGTGTGAATGTGAAGAAGGTTTTCCTGAACCAACAGAAGCAGAAGAAAGAGTTAACGCTATAACTATGAAGTTATTTGGTGATAATAAAACTCATGTTATTGGTATAGATAATTTTGATTTTAAAACAGATAATCCTGATATAGTTTATCATAAGTGTCGTCATGAAAAAGAATTACTAACTACTTTCATGAATCTTTGGGATGAATTAGAACCAGATATAATTACAGGTTGGAATGTCGAAACTTTTGACATATCATATCTTGTTAATAGAATATGGAAACTATTTGATTGGGATACTGTAAAAAAATTATCACCACATGAACTTATTACATCTAGAGAATGGTTGTACATGGGTCAGAAAAAAATGATATCATACAACATAGCTGGTGTTGCTATTCTTGATTATCTAGAAATGTACAAGAAGTTTACATACATTACTAGAGAGACATATCGTCTTGACCACATTGCTGAAATAGAACTTGGTAAAAAGAAACTAGATTATTCTGAGTTTGGTGCAATGCATCTATTCTATAGAAATGATTATCAAAAGTTTTTAGAATATAATATTCGTGATACAGAATTAGTTGAACAATTAGATAATAAACTACAACTTATGGAGTTAGTTATTACTATGGCTTATCAAGCAAAGTGTAACTATGAAGATGTATTTGGTTCAGTTCGATATTGGGATTTATTAATATTCAACTTTTTGAGAAAAAGAAATGTTATACCACCACCAAAGAAACTAGCACAAGACTCTAGAATTGTAGGTGCTTATGTAAAAGAACCACAAGTCGGACAACACAAGTGGGTAATGTCTTTTGATTTAAATAGTCTATATCCACATTTAATCATGCAATATAATATGTCTCCGGACACTTATCAAAGAAAGATATTCAATCAAGACATAAGTGTTAAGAAATTATTAGAAGGTGAAGTTGACCTTAGTATGTTAACTAATACAACAGTTACACCAAACAGTGCAATATTCAGAACAGACAAACAAGGTTTTCTTCCAGAGTTACTAGAAGAAATGTATGACCAGAGAGTTTTGTTTAAAAGAAAGATGATACAAGCACAACAAGAATTAGAGAATACATCAAAAGACAATACAAGAAAAAGAACTGAACTAGAATATGATATTGTTAAATATCACAATAATCAAATGGTCAGAAAAATTTCTCTTAATAGTTGTTATGGTGCTTTAGGTAATCAATACTTTAGATACTTCAACAGAGAGATAGCAGAAGGTATTACAACAGCAGGTCAATTAAGTATTAAATGGATTGAGAAAGCTGTTAATGATTATCTTAATAAGTTGTTAGATACTAATGATGATTATGTTGTAGCAATAGATACTGATTCAATATATGTTGTGTTTGATAAGTTAGTAAGTAGAGTCAATCCAAAAAATCCAATAGACTTTTTAGATACAGTTGCAAAAGAAAAGATTGAACCAATGATGTCTGAGAGTTACGAAGAACTAGCTTCTTATGTAAATGCTTATCAAAACAAAATGGATATGTCGAGAGAAGTTATAGCTGACAAAGGTATTTGGACAGCAAAGAAAAGATATATTCTCAATGTTCATGATTCAGAAGGTGTAAGATATAAAAAACCAAAACTGAAAATGATGGGTATTGAAACAGCAAAGTCTTCGACTCCAATGTGGTGTAGAAAAAAACTTGAAGAAGGACTTAAAGTTGTTATGGGTGGTACTGAAAGTGATGTGTGGGAGTTTATCACGAATGCAAGAAATGAATTTAAAAGATTACCAATAGAAGAAATATCATTTCCAAGAGGTGTACAGAATGTTAGAAAGTATCACAACGCTGCTTCTATCTATAAGAAAGGTACACCAATTCATGTTAGAGGTTCACTTCTCTATAATAACTTCTTACATAAATACAAGATAGAAAAAAAGTATCCTGTTATTCAGAATGGTGAGAAGATAAAGTTTTGTTATATGAAACTTCCAAACACTATGAATGAAAATGTGATATCTTTTGTTTCGACACTTCCAAAAGAGTTTGAACTTGAATCATACATTGATTACGATTTACAATTTGAAAAGTCGTTTGTTGAACCATTGGGTGTGATAATTGAAAAGATTGGGTGGAATACTGAACCGGTATCTTCACTTGAATCATTTTTTTAAGGAGAATAGAATGTATAGATATAAAGTAGATATTGTCAAAGTAATTGATGGTGATACTGTAGATGTAGACATAGACTTAGGTTTTGGTATGGTCTACAAAAAACAAAGAGTTAGATTAAAAGGTATTGATACACCTGAATCTAGAACTAGAAATCTCGAAGAAAAGAAATTTGGTTTAGCAGCAAAAGCTTTTCTAAAAGAGGAGTTGAAAGGTCCTGATGCTTATACTCATATTGAATTAGTTTCTCATGATAAAGGTAAGTTTGGTAGAATACTTGGTGAACTATTCGTAGGTGGTAGTAGTTGTAGTATCAATCAATTAATGATTGATAAACATCATGCTGTACCATATGATGGTCAATCAAAAGAACAAATAGCTGAGAATCATTTGAAAAATCGTCAATGGTTGACAGAACGAGGATTGGTAGTATAATTAATGTATATAAAATATTATTGGAGATAGTATGAGTTATTTGAAAAACTTAGTAAAAACAACAGGTAATGAATTTGCTTCTATTGTTGAAGAAGGTGTACAAGCAGCAGATGTTAGTGGGTACATAGATACAGGTTCATACATATTTAATGGTTTATTATCAGGTTCAATCTATGATGGGTTACCAAATAATAAAATCACAGCTCTTGCTGGTGAGTCAGCAACAGGTAAAACATTCTTTGCTCTAGGAATGTGTAAACAATTCTTAAATGATAATCCTGATTCAGCTGTAATATATTTTGAATCAGAGAGTGCAATAACAAAACAGATGATAGAAGAAAGAGGTATCGATTCTTCTAGAGTTGTTATTGTTCCGGTGACAACAGTTCAAGAATTTAGAACTCAATCAATTAGAATATTAGACCAATACATGGAAGATAAAACAGATATGAAAATGTTATTTGTTTTAGATTCACTTGGTATGTTATCAACAACAAAAGAAATTGAAGATACAGCTTCAGGTTCTGAAACTAGAGATATGACAAGAGCTCAGTTAGTCAAAGGTGCTTTCAGAGTTCTAACATTGAAACTAGGTAAAGCAGGTGTACCATTAATTGTAACGAATCACACTTATGATGAAATGGGTTTGTTTGCAAAGAAAGTTATGGGTGGTGGTAGTGGTCTTAAATATGCTGCTTCATCTATTATATTCTTATCAAAGAAAAAAGAAAAAGAAGGTACAGAAGTAGTTGGTAATATTATTCATTGTAAAAATGAGAAATCAAGATTGACTGTTGAGAACAAAATGGTAGATGTATTATTGAAATATGATACAGGTCTAGATAGATATTATGGATTATTAGACTTGGCAATCAAGTATAATATATTTAAGAAGTCTAGTACTAGAGTTGAACTACCTGATGGTACAACACAATTTAGTAAAACAATTAATAATAATCCGGAAAAGTATTTTACAAAAGAAATACTTGACCAAATCAATGAGGCGGCGAAGAACGAATTTTTATATGGCAATACGATTGGAACAGACGATTCTAAAGAATCTGATACATAATGAAGAATTTACTAGAAAAACATTACCATACATAAAATCTGATTTTTTTAGTGAAAGAGACGAAGAATTTCTTTTTAAACAAATAAAAGATTATTTCTTAAAATATCAAAAACCACCAACAACAGAAGCACTTATCATTGACATGAGTGAGAAGGTTGATGTTGACCAACAACTATTATCTGATTCACTTAATTTAATTAAAGACATTAAAGATGATAAAGATACTGAAACAGCTGATGATTGGTTAATAGATTCAACTGAGAAATGGTGTAAAGACAGAGCAGTATATAATGGTGTGATGAATTCTATTGCAATCATTCAAGATAAAGAAGGACATCAAGGTGAGATACCCGATATACTAAGAGAAGCTCTATCAGTATCTTTTGATAGTAATATCGGACATGATTTTATAGAAGATTGGAGTGAACGATATGAGTTCATGCACACAGATGAAGAACGAATACCTTTTGACTTAGAACTTATGAATAAGATTACGAAAGGTGGTCTTCCAAATAAAACATTGAATATTGTTATGGCAGGTACAGGTGTTGGTAAATCTTTGTTTATGTGTCATTGTGCTTCATCTTCATTGATTCAAGGTAAAAATGTTTTATACATTACATTAGAAATGGCAGAAGAAAAGATTGCTGAAAGAATTGATGCAAACTTACTTGATATATCATTGAATGAATTACAAGAACTACCAAAGATGATGTATGAGAAAAAAATTACTAGAGTTCAAGAAAAGACAAAAGGTAAATTAATCATCAAAGAATATCCAACAGCAACAGCTCATTCAGGACACTTTAGACATTTATTACAAGAACTAGATTTGAAAAAAGATTTCAAACCAGATATCATTTATATAGATTATCTTAATATTTGTAGTTCATTTAGAGTAAGACCAGGTAGTAATGTTAACACATATTCTTATATAAAGAGTATTGCAGAAGAACTCAGAGGACTTGCTGTTGAATTTGATGTTCCAATTATGTCAGCAACACAAACTAATAGAACAGGTTATGTATCTACAGATGTTGGTCTAGAAGATACATCAGAATCTTTTGGTCTTCCAGCAACAGCTGACTTTATGTTTGCTTTGATATCTACAGAAGAAATGCAAGAACTAGAACAAGTAATGGTGAAACAATTAAAGAATAGATATAATGACCCAACATATCATAAAAGATTTGTTCTAGGTGTAGACAGAGCAAAAATGAGATTATATGATTGTGAGCAATCAGCACAAAATGAATTAGTTGATATAGGACCTGTAATGGACCAATCAAAATCAGGTGAGAGAATTAGTAGTGAGAAAGCTGAACAATTAAAATATTAGTTGATAACGCGTGTACACTTTTAGTATAATAACAGTATGAAAAAAGATAATAAAATTAGACAAATATTTTTAGACATGGATGGTGTTCTATCTGATTTTCATTCTAAAATTTCATCAATGTTAGGTGAAAATGTTTGGAACAATGATGCTGGTCATAATGTTTATGATTTACATAAAAGAGAATTGACAGCAAAGCATATGTTCAGACATATGGAACCATTACCTGATGCTTGGAAATTAGTCGATTGGTGTTTAGAGTCTGGTATTCATACAGAAATTTTAACTGCAGCTGGTACTGTTAATAGACAAATAGTTGTTGCTGATAAAGTTCATTGGATAAGAGAACATATTCACCCAAGTTGGACTATTATTCCTACTTTCAAAGGTAGTCAAAAAGCAGCTTTTGCTCATAAGAAAGCTGTGTTAATTGATGATAGAGATAGAAATATTGAGTGTTGGACTAAAGCAGGTGGTATAGGAATACTACATACTACAGCTGATAACACTATTAAACAATTAAATGAACTCCTCAGTTAAAGAAAATAAATCAAAAGGTATCATCAAGGGTAAATCCCTTGTTGATTTACTTCAAAAAAAAGTTACTTTAAAAAAAGAACTTATTCGTTTAAAAAAATTAAACGAACAACAAAAAAAACAAGAAATCTTAATAGAATCTATTTCCCAAATAGACAAGTTTCTTTCTAAACACAAAATCCAAAAATAGAATTAACATAAATACTGTTTATGAAATCATTTGCTGAAATCATAAACGAAAATTATACTGATTCTGAATTAGACCGATTTAGACACACCAAGCTAAAACCTAAAAGATTAAAAGCTCTAATATCAGACTATAGTGAATTTGAACACATAGACCTTGAAGCTTGGCAAGGTTATCCTTTCCCGCCAAACTCCTCAGAACAAACTAGAAAAGAAATACAATATTTAATATCTATTGGTCAGAAAAGACAAAGATGGCAAGACGAAATGGTTTTATATGACACAAAAGTCATAGAAGCATTCAAAGATTACTTAGATGAATATGGTCTTGAAATTAATATGGAGAGAGTTGAAAGAATATATAATCATTCGAATCCGATAATTTTATCACTAAAAAGACATTATGGTAGACCAAGACCTAAAGTCATAGCAGAGAAACTAGGTTTACCTTTAGATACATTCCCACTTAAAACAGCTGAAACACCTTCATATCCTTCTGGACATGCTACACAAGGCATGTTAGTATCACTAGTAATAGCTGATGAAGTACCTCTAGAACATAGAAAAAATATTCTAGATATAGGTAAAAGAATTGGTGAGAGTAGAATAATAGCTGGTGCTCACTATCAATCAGATACAGATTTTGGTGTGAAGTTAGGAAAACATTTATATGAAATATCTAAGAAAGGTATGGAACCTGATTTAAAATTTGAATCATTCGAACTAAAAGAAGAAGATAGATTTATATCTATCAATGATACTTTACCTAAATCAGCATCAGATAGAACAGAAATTTATGAAGGTTGTGCAATCATTGAAGGTATGGGTAAAGGTATAAACATATTATCTCACCCTGAGTTTTCACCAATATGTAAAGATTGGGTTGAGAGTTTTATCAGTAATGTTGAATCAGGACAAAAAATGATATTAGACTATTCTAAAGAACTAGGTTCAGCAATGAAACAATTAGGTTCATTCAAAGATTTTATTCATAAGAATATCAATGACTATTACAAAGAAGCACCCGAAATATTTCAAGTACAGAATCCTGATAAAGTAAATACAGCAGATGCTATTATGATATCTAAAGGTACTAGAGATGATTTATTTAGAATCATGAGAGAAATGAAAGGAGTAGATAAAGAAGCACAACATAGAAGAATAAGAACAGATAGTAAAAGTAAAGTAGATTTACTAGATGAAAATGATAAAATTGTTGTATCATTTTATCAAGTATCACTTAAAAAAGATGCTAAAGCAGGGTCAGCAAGAATAGGTAAAGTAGGTTCATTTGCTACAGCTAGATTCTTAAAAGATATCCCACCACATCAACCAGGTAATTTACAAACACTTGATGATGAATGGGATAAAGAAGGTGACTTGATAGCTGAAGGTATATCAGATATATTTAACAAAGGTGCAGCTGTATTATCTAGATTAGGTGCAAAAATTTCTAAAGGTGTTGATTTCTTTTATAAAAAAATAAAATCAGTATTTGGTAAGTTAGCAAAACAAGCAATGAATTTTGCTCAGAACTTTGCTAATAAAGAAATTAAAAAAGACCCTATATCTAAATCAGCAAATGCTATTGTAAAAGAATTAGAATCACAAGGTGCTTTGTTAGAAAGTTCAGCTGTTAGAAAAATCGAAGCATCTCAGAGTTTAATTAAACAAATTAAAATTTTTAATACTGCTATGAAGGGTGATGCTATCAATAAGATATATCAAGAAAATAAAAAAACAGCAAAAAGTTTAAACTCTAAGTTTGCTGTAAAAGATAGACCAATAGACCCTATAGTAATACTTGAAGGTGGTGATGTAAAAATATCATCAAATGACTTGAAAAAATTAAGAGAATTAGATAAACTTAAAGAAGGTGATGAAATAACACTTGGATTAGGTACTCCGGTTGATACTGTATTTAAGTTAACTTCTAATTGGGCAGGTATGAATTACATCAAAGGTATTTTAAATTATGTAGAAAAGAAAATACCTAACTATGAAAATTTATCTTCATCTTTGTTTGCTCTTGCTGCAGAGTTTGAAGGAGAAGCTAGATTTGGTAATACAGCTTTACCTCTAGTGATAGTCTATGGTGGTAACAAATTAAAACACATGGGTAAACGAGATGACTTTGAGAAAAAGAAAGTAGAAGATTTATCAAAAGTTGGTAAAGAATATAATAATTTTCCTGTGTTAGTAATAAGAATAAATAAAGTAGCAGGTAAGAGTTACAATAGTGTAAACATTTTATTAGTAGAAAGTTTATCAGGGACACCACCTGAACCTGAGTATATGTCTATAGGTATATCTACAAATTCAGGTTCTAAGTTTGCTACTAAGTTTGAAGTAAATACAACAACTAAGAATTGGAGAGGTGCTAGATAATGATATTTTTGACAGAAGCAGCTGGTAAGAATTTACATTTAGAACATCTAGAAGATGAAATTCTAAACTTTGGTATAGCAGGTGGTCGTTCAGCAATTCAGTTTTTACAATCACTAAGAGATATGTTCAAAGGTGGTAGTAAGTCTAGTCTTAATGTTACAGTCAAATGGGATGGCGCTCCCGCTTTGTTCTGTGGACCACACCCTGAGACACAAAAATTCTTTGTAGCAAAGAAATCATTATTTAATAAAACACCTAAGTATTATCATACACATGACGAGATAGATGAAGACTTATCGGGTGAACTAGCAAATAAATTTCATGTAGCTTTAGACGAGTTTCCAAAACTAGGTATGAAAGAAATACTTCAAGGTGATTTGATGTTTACAGATGATAAAAAATCAATGGACATTGATGGTGTTTCACATATAACTTTTCAACCTAATACAATTCTCTACGCTGTAGAAACTAATTCTAAAATTGGTAGACAAATTGATAAAGCTAAGATTGGTATTGTTTGGCACACAACATATAAAGGTAATACGATACAAGATTTAAAAGCATCATTTGGTGCTAAGATACCTGGTAGTCATACAAATGTTTGGCAAGATGATGCTACATATAGAGATGTATCAGGTAAAGCAACATTCACAGCAAAAGACACAATGAAAGTAACAAAACTATTATCAGAAGCTGGTAAACAATTTCATAGAATTAATTCAGGAGCTTTTAATAAATTTTTGAGATGGGAAGATAGTCTAGGTGAATCAGCAAGAGGTGCCGGATTTAAATCTTATTTGAATACTTTCACTAGAGCTGGTAAGAAACTACCTAATGGTCGTACAGCTGTGAAAGGTTATCAATTACATTTCATGAATTGGTGGAAAAAGAATAAAGGTGATAGTGATTTACAAAAATCAAAATTAAGAGAACATATTAGAATGATTAAAAGTTCTTTGAAAACATTAGAGAATGTTGTAGATTTTATGAGATATTTAGTTGAAGCTAAATTAATGATAGTAAAGAAAATGGACCAAGCCAAAGGTTTAGCAAAGACTTTTGTTAAAACTGATAATGGTTTGAAAGTAGTAGCACCTGAAGGTTATGTAGCTATTGATAGAACAGGTGGTGCTGTTAAGATAGTAGATAAGATGGAGTTTAGTTTTAATAACTTCACCGTAGCTAAGAATTGGGATAAATAGTAGTATGATAGATGAAAGAAAACAACCACAAGACCCTGATGTAGCAGATGAACCTGGTACACAACCTAAGAAATACTACAAAGGGTTAAGTAAAAAAGATAAAGACGCAAGAGCAAAACATTTTGCTAGAGGTAGTACAAAACCAGCACCAGGTGATAAAGATGCTAAGACTAAACCTAGTAAACATACTTTGAAGTATAGAAAAATGTTTTTAACTGATTCAGCAAAAGCATTAGCAAATAAAGCTAAAGAGTCAGGTATGCCATTAGGGATTTTAAAACAAGTATTTAAGAGAGGTGTCAAAGCTTGGCAAACAGGTCATAGACCAGGAACGACAGCTGTGCAGTGGGGTCTAGCAAGAGTCAACAGTTTTATAACTAAAGGTAAAGGTACATGGGGAAAAGCTGATAGTGATTTAGCAGCTAAAGTTAGAAAGTCTGAATCATATCAAATGGAACAGATTAAAACTGATGATGCTTTGAAAAGATACAAAGCAGGTAAAGCAGGATTCTCAGATAAAGCTCATTTAAAAGCAAAGGGTCTCATACCTAGAGCAGATGGGTCGAAAAGAAAATCAGAGAGTCTATGGGATAATATCAGAAAGAAAAGAGCTAGAATTGCTAGAGGTTCAGGTGAGAAAATGAATCCTAAAGGAACAGTATCACAAAAAGCATTTAAGTCAGCTGAAAAATTTAGTGATAGTCCTCGAGCTGATGCAGCAAGAAGAAGAAAGAACAAAATGAAAGGTAAAAAATATAAAGGTGAGAGTGAAACTATAGAAAGTCTATGGGATAATATTAGAAAGAAAAGAGAGAGAATCAAAAGAGGTTCAGGTGAACGAATGAGAAAGAAAGGTGAGAAAGGTGCACCCACTGCAGCTCAGATGAAAGCAGCTGAATCTATCCTCAATAAATTAAATAAATGAAATCATTTTTAGAACATATAGAATACGGTAAGTATGAAGGTAAGTATGTACCTTTAGAAAGACCAATGGTTGTAGTTACAGAAGATGAAAATAAAGAAATTAACAAACCAAAGAGAGGTGGTTCTAAAAAATTCTATGTTTATGTTAAAGACGGAGACAAAGTAAAAAAAGTTTCATTCGGTGCTAAAGATGGTGGTAGAAATCTATCAGTAAAATTAAAAGACAAAAAAGCAAGAAAGGCTTTTGCTGACAGACATAATTGTGATACAGCAAATGATAAAACAACACCAAGATATTGGAGTTGTAGATTACCTTACTACGCTAAAGATTTAGGATTGACCGGTGGTGGAAACTTCTTCTGGTAAACCTTATAGAGATGTTGGGATTATCAGGATATTTTCTAGTAATGTCCTAAGTGAAGAATTGGTTTGGCATCGTGATAAAGAAGATAGAAAAATAACAGTATTAGAAGGTGAAGGTTGGCAGTTTCAGTTTAATGGTGAGTTACCTTTTGAACTGAAAGAGAAGATGATATTTAAGATACCAGAAGGTATGTATCATAGATTAATTAAAGGTAAAACAGATTTAGTTTTAAAGATAAAAAAATGAAATCATTTAAAAATTTTTTAATAGAAGTAAAAAGTCCTAGTTGGTATACCGGTTTGCATAGAAGACAGAAAGGTATATTTCATAGAGGTGAAGACCCAAAAACTAGAAGGTCAGGTGCTGGGTTAGGTGCTTTAGGAACAGGATTATATCTTACTTGGGATATGGGTATAGCAAAAGCTTATGGTAGACTTACACCAAAAGGTGAAGTTGTATCATTTAAATTACCGACAAACTTAAAACTTGCTGATGTTCAAGGTAAAGATATGTTACTTGTAAAAAAGAAAATGGGTATAGATGGATATTCTGCTGACCCTATGTATGCAAAAGCTTTAACTTTTGAATTAAAACAAATGGGATACGATGGTGTAGTGAGTGATAAAGCTGTAGAAGGTTTAGTAATATTCGACCATGCTCTTAGAAAAGTTAAAAAGGTTGCAACACCTGATTTAAAAGAAAGTCAAGGTGGTGCAAAAGCAGGTAAAGTAGAATTAGTAAGTACAGATGTGAATAACGCTATAAAATGGGTTGAGACAAAACATAAAGATTTTGATTTAGATAAAGAAATACCTAACTTCGAAAAAAATTACAAGTATGCTCAGAGACTTGCGAAAGGTGGATTTGCTCAGAGAAAAGACATGCCTGTTATCTCTAATAATGATGTCAAACTATTACAGAAAAGATTAAAAGCAGGTGCAATTGATATGTCTAGACCTTTTGCAAAACCAGAAAAAGGACCTTGGGTAGCAACAGCTTCAGACCCATTCCCTAATGGTTTAGATAAAGAAACAGGTAAGAAATGGTTAACAAAAGGTTTAGAAGTAAATGACGGTGATGCTAAAGATGATGTTGTTAAAGTCAGAATTAAAAAAATACCTGTCGGTAATCTAAAACCAATTCAGAGTCAAATTTATTTTGATAAATCTATTAGAAATGTTGCTGAGTTTGGTGTGAAAGGTACTAAAGATTTTGCAGCTTCTAAAGATAATTACTATGTTGTATCAAAAGATAATAGAATTATAGATGGACATCATAGATTCTTATCAGCTGTTTTAGTTGACCCTAAAATAAAAGTATCAGCTCTAGAAATAGATTTACCAATTAATAAACTATTACCAATGACACTTTCGTATACAGATGCTATTGGTAATGTGAGAAACAAGTAATGAAAACATTTAAAGAAATAACAGAAGTAAAAAATAAAGGTGTAGTATTTACTTTTGGTAGATTTAACCCACCAACAGTAGGTCATATCAAACTTGCTAACAAAATGAAATCAGTATCAGGTGGTGATGATGTTAAAATATTTACATCTCATTCACAAGATAAAAAGAAAAATCCTTTAACATCTGCTCAGATTAGAAAATTTATGAATCCTATGTTACCAAGAGGTATCGAAGTAGCTAAGTCAGATGCAAAGACTAGAAATGCTTTTGATGTTGCTAGTAAATTATATGATGAAGGATACAGAGATATAAAAATGGTTGTTGGTTCAGATAGAATTAAAGAGTTTGATAGTCTATTAAAGAAATATAATGGTGTCAAAGCAAGACACGGATATTATGATTTCAAAAGTATTGAAGTTGTTTCAGCAGGAGAAAGAGACCCGGATGCAGCTGGTGATGCTGGTATGTCAGCTTCTAAAATGAGAATGTTTGTTTCTATGGGTCAAGAGAAAGAATTTATAGATGCTTTACCAAAAGGATATCGATTAGGTAAACAATTATATAAAGCTGTACAGAAAGGTATGGGTATAAAAGAACACTTTGAAGACTATATGTATGAAATACTAGAAGACAATCCTAGAATACCTAGAAAGAAAGGTCAACCAGCTGGTAGTGATAAACATAGTGATTTATATACAGATGAAAATCCTAAAGGTACTATTCATGGTTTGAAGTTTGCAACAGTTGAAGATGCTGAAAAGAGTGTTAAGAAGATAGAAAACTCAGGTAAGACTCATGCACATAAAATTCAAGCAGCTATAGCTATGGAACAGAGAGCAAGAGTCATGGGTAAAGTATCAGCAGCTAATGTATATAGAAAATACATTAACAAAATGAAAGAGATTACAAAACAAAGAAAAGAATATTTCGAGTGGGGTACAGATAAAGGTCGAGCAGATGCTCAAAGAAAAACACCTGGTCAGAAAGTAATAAGTTTTGTTAAGAAAATTAAAGAAGCAGAAGACTTACCAAAAAATGTTTTAGCATACAAAGAAAAGATGTATAAAGAACTTAAAAAAGATAGAGCTGACTTTGTTAAAAGATATGGTGACGAAGCTGATGAAATCATGCATGGTGTTGCAATGAACATGGCAAAAAGAAAATATGGATACGATACTTAATTATAAAGAAGAAGATTTAATATTAGAAGCTGTCAATGACCCTTCAATATTTAAAGCTGTAGTATTAGCAGGTGGTCCTGGTAGTGGTAAATCTTATGTTGCAAAAAAATTAGGATTACAAGCTTTGGGTATGAGAGTAGTAAATTCAGATAATTACTTCGAGATGTTAATGAAAAAAAGAGGACTATCTTTAAAGATGCCTTCAAGTGAAGATGAAGAAAGAGAAGTAGCAAGAATGCATGCCAAAGCTCTTACAAGTAAAAGACTTGATGCATCAATAGAAGGTAGACTAGGTATTCTATTAGACTCAACATCAGGTGACCAGAAAAAAACTACAAAGATTATTAAAAGATTACAGAGTTTAGGTTATGAAATTAAAGTAATTTTTATAGAAACAAGTTTAGAAGTAGCACTGAAACGAAATCAAGAAAGACCAAGAACAATACCACCAAAAGTTGTAGAATTTTCTTGGGAAGGTGCACAGAAAGTTAAACCTGCTTTACGAAAATTAGTCGGACCTAAAAATTATATTGAAATAGAAAATAATATAGAAGGTAAAATAGATACATCAGCATCAGCAAAACTAGCAGCATGGTCTAGAAAAAGTCCTAGTAATTCTAAAGCATTAGATTGGATAGCAGCTGTTAAGAGAGGTGCTGATTCAGTCAAAGAAGATATAAATACTAAAGATATGGAAAGTTTTAAAGAATTTACAGAAGCGTTGACAATGCAACAAAGATTAGCAAGAGGTCGTATTGCCAAAAGAACAGCTAAGAAAAGAGCTCGAATGGCAAAGAGAAAAAGAATGAGAATAAAAGGACCTCAGGATATGTTAAAGAAAGCAGGTATGATGGCAAGAGGTAAACTAGCTATGAAACTATCGGGTGGTGTACC
>CERT01042436.1_pt1 | contig 17366 bp, 28 predicted proteins | sample 530691 | NCBI WGS metagenome assembly CERT01 (sample SAMEA2620861, study PRJEB7988) | marine metagenome | biome: marine biome (ENVO:00000447); feature: surface water layer (ENVO:00002042); material: "saline water (ENVO:00002010), including plankton (ENVO:xxxxxxxx)" | depth 5 m
CCGTTTTCGCATATTTTCCAGATAGATTTCATTTTTAGTTTTACATTTTAAAGTGTCAAATATTAACTTGGGTTTAAAATATTTTTATAAATTAAAAGATGTGGATGTTATTGTGTAAACCAATAACCGTACCAACTAATATTGAAAATCAAAGTATGGTAAGTACGAATAAATGCAGAATTGTTACAGTATCACCAACTGATAATAGAAGTAGATTTGTCATAGATATAAAAGAAGAAATTCCCGAATTAAATATCAATCCAACAATTACTAACGACAAAAAAGATTAATACATTACTTATATAAAGAGATTAATTTTTATATGAGTAATGGTTAGAGAATATGCCGAAACCGTATACCACACTCTGGGCCCCGGCTATAGTGAGTGTGTATATCACAAGGCGTTTGAAGTCTTACTTAGACAAGAAAAAATACCATACGAATCAGAAAGAATAGTTCCAATAAAGTTTATGGATCACGTTGTTGGAAATTTACGCGCAGATTTGATTTTGAATAGTGAAACTGTACTCGAACTCAAATCTGTTAAGAATGTAACTGATGTTATGGTAACACAGGCTCAAAACTACCTTCGTTTAACTGGTCTTAGACACGCATACCTAATTAATTTCCCACCGACGATAAACACAGAATTGGAAGTTAGATACGTTGGGATAGATTAGTGTATAATTTAAACATTTTATTAAAATTAGCGCCTGTACCACCTTTATTTGGGTGCAATTTTTTCGAAACTTGAATGAATTTTTTTCGAAGTTCTTGTTTTGTTTTAGCATTTTTGAGTTCTTTTTCCCACCATGTTTTTTGTTTGATTTTTGGAGTTGGTTTTGGAGTTGGTTTTGGAGTTGGTTTTGGTTTTGGTTTTGTTTTAGTATTTATTTTTGGTATATTGGTAAAATAATATTTATTAAATTCCTTTTGAATTTTCTTTTCTTCGTTAGTTAATTCTCTATTATTTTTTCCATTTTTTATAATAGTACGCTCACCCATTATTATAATAAACACATAAAATTTACGGTAAGGATGGTATGAAAGTATTTTTTTCATTTTCATTTTCATTTTCCTTCACCTGATTCATTAAATACATGATTGGTATCATTTGGTATATTTTTTTCCAATCACTCTTAGATTCTCTGTAATACGACTTAGGGTCCTTAAGTCCTTCTTTTATAATTTCATTTATCTTTTCTGTATAGAATTTGATTTCTTCTAAACAGAAATTATAATAAGGATCGTTCATTATGTATTTAAATGTTTTTCTTCTTTAAATGTCACTTAAACTTTATAAATTCGATAGTTTCTCGCTTATTATTTTTACGCAAAGGATGTATTTTGAATAGTCGATTTTTATTTCTCAAACTATAAAGTTGTTTGATAGAGTAGTTTTTGTTCCATTGAGATTTTATCAGGTTTTTTAAAGTACTTTGTTTAATAAACTTATGATTTGCTAAACGTATGACCTTATCACCCGATTTTAATTTTTTAAACGTTATAATATCTTGTCTATTATTTTTATTATCTGGTAAATTTATCTCTTTCCAAATAATTTTTTTTTCTATTATTTGTTCGGGTTCGGGTATGGGCCTAAATATAAGTGGTTTAAGTCTTGACCGCACATATTCGTGATGTCTCACTATCGGTGATGAATTGTTTGATACTCTTCGTCTGACTGTTGCTGATCCAGGACGGATTCTAAGCTGATTACGAAACCGCCGTATTATATTATTCTCGCGATTTGGTGAACTATCTCTCGAAGGTCGTGGTGGTCTATAGTTCTCCATTTGTATAAACGGAGAATTAATTTATACTAGATTGTCGGTATATATTCCCACTGAAGATCGTTACATATTTTTTTCCATATAACATCCTGTTGATATAACTTTTCTTTAGATTTCAAAAGTGGAAAATATTTTAGATATTTATCTTCACTTAAAAGTTCGCAAAATTTGTATAGTACGTACGAGTAACTTAAAAAGTTTTTTCTCTCTGTAGGACAATTGTTATCGAATGGTTTTTGTATATCTTTAAACATTATACGTAACCTTTCTTCTAATTCTTGTGGCATTTTTGGTGGTGATATACCACTAAGAATATTTGTTATATAAGGAACGTGTTCGTAATACTTGTTAAGTTTTAGTTTTTTTAAAAGACTTCGAACACGCGCGTGTGTAATTTCAGTAACAACTTTTATTTTGATCTTTTTTAATTCGTTACGTAGTTGGTCTATAACTTCTTTTGGTATATTTGTAGTTTCTTGCGCTTGAAATTGTGATAACCATTCGTTAAAATGATTTTCTCTTTTATAAGAATAGTTTACTATCTTCTCAGATGTTTCTTGTTCTTCTCTATATGTTAATTCCTCGCTTATCAGTTTTGCTATAATTAATCCACACTCTTCACAAACAAGGTCACTCGAATCTGTAAAATGATATACTCGGCTATCGGGGCAATTTGGGCATTTTTCCGATATTTTTTCTATGGGTCTATCTACATTAATTTTTTCTACAATGGCAAGATAATCATTAAAAATATCTTTTCTTTGTAATCCGGATGTTTCTTTACAATTAAATATATTATCTGTAGTTACTTCCTTGTTAGTTTCATCTGTATACTGTTTCATATAAGGCATACATTGTATTATATAATTTGACATTTCAGATTCGTACATGGATTTATTAGACGGATCATTTTCGATCAACTTTTTCCAACCGTCTATTTTATTATTATATCGGCTTAAAAAATTACCTTCCATATATATTAAGTATGATAATTAATCTTTTAACTAATGTTATAATATGGGTATATGATAGATTTAAAAATATAGTTTCGGGTTTAAATTACGAAATTATAGATCAATCAATGGAATATTATATCGATAATAATGTAATACCGGAAGAATTAGACGATTTTTGGGAAGATGAATCTCGTGAATGGGATGGTAAGACTGAATCTTTTTATAAAAATTTAAACGGTGTTGATTATAAAAATACTCGTATACCAAATAATGTTTTAAAGACTATTATTCGTATAAAATATTGGTTTAATGGTAAAATGTATAAGTATTTGACATATGATATGAATCATACATGGCCACCGAATAATTCAAATGGTATAGTATTTAACATACCAATCGTGAGTGCAGTTTTGCTTGATTCGTATGATAAACCCAAAAAGGATATGTTGAATAAAATTAAAAGATATGCAGGACCTCGAGGTGATTTTTATGGTAAAAAAGATATTAAAATAAGTGACATGTTATATTACGATAAAGATACTTTAGAAAATCGATACGTTAGTATAAAATTAAAAAATGCATTGGGTATGAATAAAATTATAAATACATCATCTGGTTTTATATCAGAATTACGTGTACCTTAATTTTAATATTCTCAATCGTTATCCTCAACTGCTTTAGTTGCTAAATAAAATTTGAGATCACCGAGATTTGCGACATTGTATTTTAAAATTAAAAATCTATTTTTATCTTCTTGCATAATTTGAACAGTTGAACACATACCTGTAGCTTTAGTAAATATGTTCATGTATCGAAGAGAGTATACACCGGAAATACACTCACTTTCTTCCGTACATTCTATAGTTGTTTCTTGATTAGCAAAATCACCGTTACATTTTAATGTAAATTTATTTGAATTTCGCGTTATTTCTATATCAGTACCTATGTTATACATGTCTCTGCATATTCTTTGAAAATCTGAAGATGCCATTGGTGTTATTGTTGTCATGTTCATTTCTGGTACTTCAATTTGGTTTTCGTTTATGTCGAGTAATTTTAATTGGAATTTTGTACAAGATTTTTTTGTATCACTATGTATTTCTATATTCATATACTCCTTTGAATCTATGGAAATAACGAGAACATCCGTGTTTGATATAGATTTCAAAAGTTTGAAAGTATTAGAAACGTTTATACCGGCAACTATTTCATTTTCACACTCGTATTCTTCAAAATTATCTGAAGCTAAAAACATATCGACAAGAGAGGCTCTCGCTGTGTCAAGTGTTACTATATACATACCACTTGGTTTAAAATATATATTAACATCGTTTAGTATATCTTTTAAAACTTCAAACGTTGATTTAATAGCTGATGCTTGTACTGTAGCTAATTTCATTACATTAAAAAGTAACTATTTCTTTAATTATTGTTTAGTATGTGAATTATAAGCATCGGATACATTTCGGTTTATTTTTGCTTCTAATTCCGGGGTCATAGAAGGCTGTAGAGACATACCGTAACTATCTAATCCAAACATTTGTTTATTATTTTCAGATTCGTCTAAGCTCGTCATATCACAATTACCAAAGCCACACATTTCTATTTCCTGTACTGGTAGAATAGATTCAAGCCAATTTTTAATTTCGTTTCCGACTAACATTTTTCCATTTTTAGTTAATAAAGTTGGTACACGTGTTATTTTGTTTTTATATTGAGGTGGTATACCTAATTTATTAATATTATGGTACGAAACTATATTTTTTAGAGTTTCGTTTTTCGATATATAATCAATTATATCCAAACTATGATTACACTGTGGGCTAAATATTAAGAGGGACATATTAAAATAATTTAATAAAAAAATAACGTATTTAAATCACAATTATAATAAAATAAAAATAAAAATTAATAATATATGAATAAAATCATTTTCATTATAGTGATTATCCTGATACTTATATACAGTTCCAGGGTAGAAACATACTTTGGTGGTTATAAAAAAGAAAGTGAAGTAGTTTTACCAGAAACGGGTATAGATTTATCAGAATATAGGGAAAATGATCGTGAAATTTCATTAACAAATGATCTCATGCAAGAAATAATTTTACAGACAAACAAAGAAATTTCAAGAAAGACTAAACTTTGTACTTATATAATTGAAACCGTAAAAGTGAAATCTTATATTCATAAAGAAAATTTAACGCCAGTTTATAGGTTCATGTTTATAGCTGTTAAATATGGTGGGTTTCCATTCGGTTTTGCTGTTTCTACCGATATTCGTATATTGAATGAAGGTCCTCGTATAGAACTTAGAGATATAGAAGATCAGTCATATCTGGATGACGATTCAAAAAATCAATTCACTGATAATCTTATAGAAATAGCCGAAGAGTCTATTGGAGATAGATTGGAAAATAATCCAAATTTGAATGAAATTGAAAAGATACGGTTAAAAAGAGATATAAAAAATTTAGAAAGATTAAAAACGGCTAAGCGTGTTAAAATAGTAGAGAAACCAAGTGTTGCTGTATTATCATTGAGTACGCAACCAATACATGTTTTACCACCTTCCGATGATAAAATGAGTGTATTTACTAATCCATCTTTAACAAAAGAGTTTGTAGATTATACCGGTGTTAGACAAGCTGAACTTGATGTGATAAAAATGAACAGGTTTGTTGATAAAAAGGTTTTAGATTCACACATTATGTACGCGAATCCTTATAAATCCGAATAACCAAACTAATTTGAGTAATATTAACGAAAAAATAATTCAATGTTATTGTAATGATCAGTATAGATGAAATATCACGACTAGCTGAAAAACGTAATAGATTGAAGAAAGAAACATATACGAAATTATACGAACAAATTTCTAAGAAAATACGTCAATCTGTTGAGATGGGTCAAAAATATCTATTTGTACAAATTCCGTCTTTTGTCATGGGATATCCTCATTTTGACAGGACAAAAGCTACTCAATATTTAATAAGACAATTGAATATCGGTGGTTTTACTGTACAGGTAATTGGTGAATTTGAATTGTGTATATCATGGAGACCTAAAAAGATAAGAAGTGAAAAGGTAAAAGAAGAAGAAATTGATACTTTTGAAGATTTTCCAACTCTAATAAACTTGAAAAAGACTGCAAATAAATACAGGACAGCGCGGTAAACTGTATAGAAAAAAATTCCCCTTTATCATAAATGGATAACCTCAATATACTCGTAGAAGCTAAAAGAGAATATTTGGGTCAACTTTGTTTACTTATGTGTCCGGTTATGATTGAGACTTTTGAAGAAATGTATGAAGAAGCGTATAAATTATCTAAGGGGAGAAAGGTACTTATTATGTATCAAAAACTTTTAAAAGAAGTTCCAAATTGGAGTGATGCCATGTCCAAACAACACACGGATAATATCGCTAATAGATGTGCGTGGTTTAATGATCTTCTTGCTGCAGTTTTTGTAAGTTGTGTTAAAATTTTATCAGCTGTTCGTTTGAGTAAAGATAATAAGAAAATATCACTTAAACTTCCAACGAATGAAGTTTTTATTCAAATGTGTCATAATAAAGTTGCTGAGTCTTTATACAATGATCCGTACATTTACCACGATAGTCAAAATGAACATTCGAGGAATGATAAATTATTTGAACGTTTTTCTATTTGTATAGAAAATGCTGTTAAAGAACTCATACCTGTTCAACAAATATTACAAACTTATATGTCTCAAACACAAGAAGGCCAAGATCTGGATTTGAATGAGACTGAAATAGGTGATTCCGAAGATCCGGAAATTCTCGAAGGTTCACATGAAGAAACTACAGAAGAGCCATTTAATTCAGAAATTAATCAGGAATCTGTAGGTGGAATACCCGAAGAAGAACCAATGGGAATGCCTGAAGAAGAACCAATGGGGATGCCCGAAGAAGAACCAATGGGAGTGTCCGAAGAACAACCACAAATTCCAGAGACACCACCACAGCAATCGTTCGTTGATAATGAATTTAAAACTATAAATACAGGTGTAAGACAAAAAAATACTGAACAAGAAGATGATGGCGTTTTGTTTCCAGATGCACCCGAATCTCATAGAAAAAAACCTCAATTATATTAAATGGAGTTTGAAGATTATTTAAGAGATCCCGCATGGGCAGGTATAATTGCGGGTTTCATTACAGCAGGATACGTACATTTTAAGGCAAAACTTAACAATGAAGGTAAACTTCAATTGAGTTCTTATACAAAACCAGCAGCACTTGTTGCAATTTTAGTTTTTTTTATAGTTACAAACGGATTAGGTAAGAAAGAAAGTATATCATCTGAACCATTTTAAAATTCTTTACTTAAAGATAGTACACACTTACTAGATATAAAAATGGCTTCTGTGACCGCTTTCAATGAAATGATGGGTCAATTTCTTATGGAACTTCATAAAACTTTTCCAGAAGAAAGAGGTTTAAAAAAATGCATGTCAGCTTTTGATTTAATGAAAGAAACGAATCCAAGATTAGTTGTTGATGGATTTATGGCAAATGTTTCTCCTTACGCGGATAAATTATCAGCAAGAGATGAAGCATTTTTTCTTAAAGAATCTGAAAAATTTGATTTTTTATCGGATGTCAAACTTTCTAAACACTGGTCGTCGTGTTCAGAAGCTACTAAAGATGCTATATGGCAATATTGTCAAACTTTATACATGTTAGGTACGACTATAAAAACTATACCACCAGATACATTACAAATGATTGAATCTGTTGCAAAACAATGTGCAGATCAAATGGGTGGTGAAGGTGGTGAAGGTGGTCAATTGGATGAAGCGGCCTTGATGAAAACTATGCAGGGTATGTTGGGTGGTATGTTGGGTGGTGCAAAAAAATAAACTCATGTTATATAAATGACATCTTGGTTCGACGATCCAAAACAACTCATTCGATCAGATAAAATTTTAGAATTTTGGCCATCAACTAAACATACACCAGAAGAACGTATAAATGCCGCATCTCGATTTATAATTTATGCGACTTGTGTTATATATCTTATTAGACGTGACATACGTATATTTGTTATAGGGGGAACCGCGTTGGGTGTTCTATACATAATGGAAAAATCAGACATGGTAAAAAATGCCTTAGCTAGACCTACAACCGGACAACTTGGTTCTTCAGGAGCGTGTCAATTACCAACTGAAGATAATCCAATGGGAAATGTACTTATGAGTGATTTCTCTGATAGACCAGATAGACCAAGTGCATGTTATTATCCAACTGTAAAGACACATGTTAATAATAAAGTTACAAACGGTGTTAAATATGGTCCATCGCGTTCCAGGTCTTCCATGCCAGAATATCAAAGAAATGCGTTTTCTAGACAATTTGTTACAATGCCAGATACAAGTTTAGGTGGTGATCCACACTATGCTTATATACACGGTAAACAAGGTGAATTAACGTGTAGACAAGACCCTCGATTATGTGATCCAAATGCGAGAGGTGTTCAACTTGAAGCGTTTGCAGGATTAGATCCAAATGATGATAAGAGAAGTGGTATGCACAGAGGTTCTGGATTGGCAGTTGGACATTCGGCATAATTATTTGTAAAATATATATACACCTGATACTCGATTTTTGTAAACAAAATGTTTACATAATATAAAATGGCGTATCAGCTTCAACCAGGAATGAAAATTGTTACAGATAAAGCGGTTCCACCAGTTTGTGCAACCGAAGAAGTGTTTGTATATCCTCAGCCCAGTACTCTTAATTATGTTTCTTCGAGACCAAATACCATGCTTTATGGAACAGCTCCATTCAAGGCAGGTAAGGGATCACCAGCACAATACATAGAAACGAGTGATTTGCTTAGACCACAATCTACATCTCAATTTAATAAAGTATTAGCTAAACCACACGAAAGATATTTACATCCATTGCAAAATGTTGAATGTAAAGTTCCACTCAGAACTCGAACATATGAACCTGCGAGTAGTCGAGCCGATGTTCAAAATGGTTTATTTCAGCAAAGATATCTCAATAAAAATGTTACTAAGAATTAAGAATGGCTGACCCTATATCCATATTAGCTATAGCAGGACTAGTTTATGCAGGTCGCAAATTAAGTAAATCTGACGAAGAAAAATATTCAATTGATGGTAAATCTATAGAAGATGAATCGAGAATTATATCTGAATCTGATCGTGACATAACAATCGATTCGGCTTATCTTGGTCCACTTTCACCACTTGTTGAACCAACTTATCAAAGTAAAGAGGAAGTCTCTTCATTTGGAGATGTTTCTCCACAAACTAGATCTTCCGGGGGTGAAGTTTTAGATATGAGAGGCCGAATGATGTATGATGGTGGGGTGATGAATAACCTTTCACCAATTGAAAAACAACTTGTTGGTCCAGGTCTTGGTGTTGATCCAAGTGTACCAGCAGTTGGTGGACACCAACAACTTTTTAGAGTAAATCCGGAAAATGTTGGTGCATACAGGTTAACAACTCTCCCAGGGCGATCTGGTCCAGCCTTTGATGTTAAGGGTGGTAGACGAGGTGTTGCTGGTGAACTTGGAAATAATAGACCAGAAAAGACGGCGTTTCTCCCAGATCGTCTTCCACCTTCTGCGGGGCGTGCTCAAGGCATGTCGGGTAGAACACCAAGAGGTGAACATGAAAAAACAAAACGTACTACAAATAGATCGGAAACTGGTTTACGAACTGATACACTCGGCACGGCTGCACCAAAGAGATTTACTTCCGCTCTTACTCGTGCACAAGAACCAACACGCAATAAGAAAGATGGTAATATTGAAGCGTATTCGTATCAAAATGCTCCAGGACCAAATATTCATAAGTTTGTTCACGGGTATATGACTTCACCAGCAACTAAAATTGGGGAAAAACGTGTATATGGGGATTCGCATACAGTAAATGAATTAATGAAATTTGGATTTAGACCTTCGGAAAGAAGAGGTAAGGTGGGTAGAGCGGCAGGACCTGGAAGAATGAATGTTCGTGCCGACGCTCTAAACCAGGGTGGTATGGTTACATCCGTTAGATCGGATACATCCCGTATAGATGGAAGAATTAATTCAGCGAATGGATCGTGGACACAGAATTATAGAAATAATGATTACAATCAATTTAATGCATATAAGGGTATACCTAATCCAAATTCTTCTAAAAGTGGTTTGGATATAGCTAAAAACCAATTATCGAATAATCCTTTGGCACATAGTCTTTCGTAAATAATAAATGTAAATAAAAACACTCATTAAAATAATACTACTATATTTTAATGAAGGTCCATACCTTAGACATAGATAGTGGTGAAAGAGATCCAATTTCTTATCCAAATCCTGCAGACTATGTTGTTACTTTAAAATCACCTATTTATGATGTCACTAAGATTTCCATGATATCAGCACGTATACATAATAGTCAATTCTTAATTAATGAACGAAATAATACATTTACGATTAACAGTACAACTGTATCTATACCTAATGGAAACTATAATGGTAGAGATCTCGCATCAAATGTTGTGCAGGAGTCAGGTGGAATATTAACAAGTTCATCTTTCGATAAAGATACAAATGCTATAACATTTAATGGAGGTAGTAATTTTACGTTTAAGTTTTATACTGGTACAAATGGGTATAACACGTATGTAAGTGGTAAAACAACTCCACATGATATATTGGGATTACCTGCAAATGATATAACTTCAACAGGTAATACACTTACAACAGGTAGTATTAATTTACAGGGTGCAGATGCTATTATCGTAAAATTGAGTAGTGGATCAGATGAATTTAACAAAACAATATTTTCAGAATCACCTTTCTACACTGGTAGAATACTCATGTGTGGTGACGTAATTAACTATTCTGGTGTAGATGATGCTGTTGAACATAATTTCGATAGCGGTGCGCAAAAAACCATATCGAGTTTACGTGTACAATTTTATTATAGTAGTAATAATCGTCTTATACCTTATGATTTTAGAAACGCAAATCATATTCTAAAATTAGCTGTAACGTGTTCTACTGATAAATTCGTCAATATACCTAAATTGATGAGAGATGATAATCTCCCAACACCTTTGAGTATCCCAGAATTTGAGGATAATCATAGGTGGGATGTTTATTTACCTATATTTTTTGTAGTAGCAACTGGTATATTTTTACTTTTTGTTATGAAAAAGCCAAAAATTACTTAGTCACCGCGAAGATTGGTTGAGATGGTTTGGTGACCTTGGAGGAGAGTCGGGATGTGATGAGATAGACAACAATCGACAAGAGAGTTGTCATAATAGCAGTGAGAGTGTAGTTCATGCCACCATTCTTGTTAACCTTAACAACTTGGTTAACGACCCATCTCACCAAATCCACCCACGAAAGGGCGGCAGCGAAGGAAAAACCAGCGACAATCGCGTTAAGAGATTGACCCTCGAGTTCACGGGCAACGAGCATAGCAGTTTCTTGAGCAGTTTGAGCAGACATTTTTTATACTATAAATATAGATTTTATTCTGGGAATATTGTATCTTCGAATAAAATTTTTTTATACTTTTTTGTATTTTTCATGTATCCTTTTAACATTTTTGGTTGTTCTTCTTTACCTGAAAGATACCCTGAAGAGCTAGTTTCTGATTCGGTTCCTGTGTCTGAATCCGAATCTGTAATATCACTAATATCCGAATCTTTATCATCTGATATAACGAAATAATCAGAACTTTCATTCCATCCTTCAGGCTCTGATGTGTTCATTACTATCTATAGCATTTTTTAACATCTGTTCTGATGGGTTTTTCGGCACCCACTTTTCCCAATTATCGTAGGCCATGTTCATTTTAACAAACTTATATTCCCGACCTGAATATCTTTCGAATTCTATACCTTCTTCATCTTCGTCAATTACTTCAATTTCGTCTTCTTCTGTATCATATTCATCTTCGTAAATTTCTGGAAAGTGTGTACCCAATTTTTTACCAACTTCGTTCATTGCACAGTATTTCATAGCATATTCTACATCTTCACTAAGAACAATGTCTCTTCCACAAGCTTTCGCGTATTCTGCTGCAAATACCATTGATTTTTCCATGACGGGCTGGATAATATTAATTGCGGACTCTTGTACTTGTTCGAGTAAAGATTCCGTGGCGTCTTTTTCTTGTTGATTCATTATGTATTAAATATTGTTTTTGCTGTACCGTTCTCTACGCGGAGTATATTATAACTATGTGCGTAAACTCTAAGTTCTCTTTCTGCAGATGTATCTGGGTATAATTTTAATTTCAAAATCTGGTCTTTAATTAAACTAAAGTTAACTTGTCCTGTTGGATACCACCTTTCTGGTTCTAAAGCAAAACTATACGAATAGTACCTCCTAAATAATTGCGTTCTTGAATGATGTATACCACTTTGTACTGCACGTAAATTTATGGCGTTCCCAGTTTGTTCATTTAAAATAGTAGAATCTCCAAGATTAAACTCGAGACTTTTAAGATTTTCAAAATTTGTGTATATGTTATCTATAATCATATGAGGTGAATCGTAGTTAAATGGCGAAATGAAAAATCCTTCAACAACTTTACGTTTACGTTGAATTACGAAAAACAATTCCTTTATGGGGTTTATAAATTGGAGTCTATGTTTAAAATCAACTATTGAATTGTCACCGGGTGTACCCTGTGCTATGATCTCACGACTCTCCTGGATTTGTGTTATGACGTAGTCTTTTCTTTCTTTTTTTAATTTTCTTTTTTCGTCTTTGTCTAAAGAAATCATTTCCGTTGTTATTTTTAGACTCTTAATGAGTCCTTTGGGTGATGCACCTGTGTATGATGCATCACCACTGAATGTTCCGTAAATACAGTCTTTTACGTCTCGTAGTTTAATAACAATTTCAATTTCTTGTTTATCTATAGAACATATAGGTATAGCCAATTCTGGGTTATTATAAAAGTAAAATGGTATATCAACAAAGTATTTTTGATTTGTCGTAGCGTGTCCTAGGTACCCTAAAATACTATTGTCTGAAACGGCTGTACCTGATAATTCTGTAGGTGGTTTACCAACGAGTTTATCTAAACATGACTGTTTCGTTTGCGTAACGTAATTTTCAGAATAAATCGCTAAGAAATCACTAGGTACTCTTTGTATAAGATTGTTACCAATATATAGTTCCGCGTATTCAATCATGGCATGGCCTATAGATTCGACGTATCCGAATCCACTCCATCCACCCAATAAACTTTGGTCGATCGGGTTTAATTCTACTTTTAAACTTACGGTTTTAATAAGGTCACCTTGGTTTTGTGGTATAGTACACTTAATTATTTCACCAAACTCTACGTTTCCATCTACGTCTAAATCACGGTAAAAGGGTGCAAAGTTAGTATGTTTTTGAAAGTTTTTTACGAAGTATGTATATTCGGGATCATCCGTAAAAAAGGCGTCCTGTGGGCCAGATGTTTCTAATTGAACTCGACCAGCCATTACTATTATAACTGACTAAAATTTTAAACCACCGAGTCCTGCGTCTATGCGTAATACATTGTAATTTACAGCGTATACGTAAACTTTGTGTCCAAAACTTGAGTCTGGATTATCGAGTTCTATTTCTATTAAATTGTGTGCTATCCTACTCATATTAACTTGTCCTGTTGGGTAATACGTTTCGGGTTTTATAGAAAAACTATACACACCGAAATTATTATCTGTGGTCCCTGTGTAATATTTAAGTGGTTGTTCGTAACTTAACATTAAGTTATCTGCATCTATAATCGTATTATTGTTAAATTTCATATTGACATGTTTAATTGGATTATACTTGTATACGTCATCGCTAACCGCCATAAAAAACATTTCCTTAACTGGATTTTTAAAGTTAAGCATGACTGATTTTTTAGATTCACCAGCTTTAAGTTTAAACTGTGACATTTGAAGTTGTGTAATAACATATTCAATTGGTCTCGTTAATAAAAAATTCTTCTCGTCATCCGAAATGAAATAGAAATCTGATACAAGTGAAACTTTTTTAAGAGACGAAGATACGTCTGATGGTGGATCTTCTATGGCACCATTACTCGTCGTGTATTTTACGGTAATATCTTTGAGTTCCTTAAATTTAATTTGAACTTCAACTTTTTGTTTTGTTATAGCACATACTGGTATAGATAAGCTTGGGTGTCTAAAAAAGTAAAATGGTAATAAAACATTGTAATCCCAATCGTAACTTTGTTTAATGTAATTATCATGACCTGATAAGAAGTATAGTGTTTGTAATGTATCGTCCATGTTATTATGTAGTTGGTTATACATGTATATGTAATCACCAGTTAACCGTTCTATTGTTTGACCACCTATGAGTAAATCCACGTATTCTATTATAGAAGAACCTATTGATTTTTTGTATCTTAGATCTTTACCACTTTCACTCCAAGTTGCACTAGTAGGATCTGGTAAAGTAAATTTAAGCATCATACTTCGGATAAGATCACCTTTGTTTTGGGGTATTAAACACTCGTTGGATGATCCAAAATCCATATCACCTTCGAATGGAGTTTCTATAGCTTCTACTGAAAATTTTGTATGTCTTTTAAAATTCATCAGGAAATATGAAAATTCGGGTTTACCCGTGAACCATTGATCCTGAGCTCCTGTGACAGCAAGGTTTATTCGACCAGCCATTCTTACTTTATGTGAGTAAAATATTACAAATTAAAACGAGGCGTTAAATTAGATGAATCTTCAACTTCGAAAATTCAAACCCGAGGGTATGGCAGATGATAAAGTTTGTGTTTTTATCGGAAAACGTAATACGGGTAAATCAACCCTGGTTACAGATATTTTGTATCATAAGAAACATTTACCAGCAGGAATAGTCTTATCTGCTACAGAAGAAGGTAATCATTATTATCAACAGTACATTCCCGATCTTTTCATTTATGGGGATTACGATAGAGATGCTATAGAACGTGTTATGGAGAGACAAAGGAAGTTGGTTGGAGCAGGGAAACAAAATTGTGGTGCGTTTCTCCTTTTAGATGATTGTATGTACGATTCTAAGTTTATGAAAGATACGTGTATTAGACAGTGTTTTATGAATGGGAGACATTGGAAGATATTTTTCATGCTTACAATGCAATATTGTATGGATCTTCCACCAGCACTCAGGGCAAATGTTGATTACGTATTTATTCTTCGCGAAAATATTATTCAAAATCGTGAAAAGTTGTATAAATCCTTTTTTGGTATTTTTCCAACGTTTGAGATGTTCAATAAAGTTATGGATTCGTGTACTGAGAATTACGAGTGTTTAGTTTTAGATAATACGTCTAAGAGTAATAGAATAGAGGATTGTGTGTTTTGGTATAAGGCAAAACTCCGTAAAAATTTTAAGGTTGGTGCACCTCAGTATTGGCAAACGCATAAAAAGATGTTTAATCCAAGACACGGTAATATGAAAATGGGTGATAGAAACACAGTTAAAAAAACAACACCATTAAAAGTTATTAAAAAGAAATGATTAGAATTTTTTCTAAAAGAATAAGTTCAGCTTTGAATGTATTTCCATTACCATCTCCAGCTCTTATACCACCATATCCACCAAACGATAAAAAAACTGATGTATACCCAAATTTTAACAAGACAAAAACTGATACATTAGTTAGCGACGATGGGTATAGATTATTGATAGACGTATGTCATGCTACACATACTATTTATATAGATACCGACATGTCTGAATATGATAAGTTGAATGATTTACCAAAGTTTATGAAAACGTTAGGATGTTTATATCCAACTTATACTTTACGACATTAATCCAGGCTAATGCGTTATCGTCTATAATGAAAAAACTTGTACATAAATATATGACGGATATACCAACATTAAACCTTTCTGATTCTGGTGACGGTATGGTTAATTTAAATAATAACCAATCAACAAATTTTATTCCAAATGGTCCACCTACTCAACCGCAGAATATTATGCCTGAAAAAAATGTGAGTGAAAATAAACAGACTATGGACTCTACACCTATTTCAGATATTATGGGACAAGTTGAAGCCCCACTTGAACCACCAATGATGGCTCAAGACCCACGAATGACACAGGCTCAAGCACAGGCTCCAATGATGTTAGTGCAACAACAACCTACACAACAACAAACCGAAAAGACAAGTTCCGATAATAAAAATCCATTTAATTTGACTGATGATCAGTTTCAAGCTCTCGTCGTCGCAGTGTGTACTGCGATAGCAATCAGTAAGCCAGTTCAAGAAAAACTCGCTAACTTTGTACCACAGTTTCTTAACGATCACGGGAACAGAAGTGCTGTTGGTTTAGCAGCAACTGGTGTAGTTGCTGCAGTTGCATTTTATGCCGCTTCTAAATATGTTAATTAATTAAAATTAAACATTATTATTCATGGAATTGGCATATAATCCTTCTCTTTTAACAAAAGGAAGAACTAACAATAAGCCAACTACAAATCCAACCATACGAAGACCATAAACAATACCGGTACTTCTTATAGTTTGACCATAATTTTCAAATTCCTTTTTAAGGCTTTCATCCATGTATGTTATACTTAAAACGGCTAAAAATCCCAAAAGGGACATCACGGTTAATACTTTCATATCGAGAGACGCTAACCCGAAAAAGTGACCACCTTTAGTTATTTTACCAATGAAAACTGGTATAACAAAAGTTAGTATAGTTAAGTTTGCCCAGAAATTTCCGGTGTGTAAAGGTATCGTAGATAACGCATAAATTGTAGACCAAAGGAGTATCATTTGTACAAGTTCAAAATTGCTTGGACCTTCCATCTTTTATGTATAATTATAAGATATATTATTTATCCTGAACATGTTTACCACAAAATTCTGTTTTATCTGGTATTTCTTTGTATATACCTAACGAAATTGCTATTTCCCTGAGTTCTTTATAATTTTTCCAAAATTCGGGTGAATGTGAATATTCTTCAACGGTGGAGTGTGTAAGTTCGTGTAAAAGAACGTGGAAAATTTCATTAATTTCACCGTCTATACACAGACCTATTTCACTACCTTTATCCGTATTGTAACCTATATGACCATCTATTTTTTTGAAATAGGATATAGGGAGTTCTTTTGTTATAACCTGAAACTTTTCTATATTTTCCTTTTTGAGGTGTTCCCTGAGTATTTTATACCTTTTCTTAATTTCTGATATTTTCTCGGGTTCTTTAGTGTTAATGATTATATATACGTTTATGATAAGTAGAAGTAACGCGAGTATCATCTTATCATAAAGTGAGATAAAATATTAGGTAAATGTATATGAGTAACTCCAGGTCCAACGTTCCTCAAGCACTTCGTAACCTCGGTGTTACGAACATGAATATTAAAATACTTGATATATCAGGTTATAACTTAACCAATTTACCAAAAGAAATTGGTAACCTTTCACAACTTGTGACACTTATTTTGTTGGAGAATAATTTAGAATCGTTACCACCACAAATCGGTAAGCTTGAAAACCTTAGGACACTTTATTTGGATAATAATAATTTAATTAAATTACCACCGCAAATCGGTAACCTTACAAAACTTCTGACACT
>CERT01027647.1_pt1 | contig 16840 bp, 15 predicted proteins | sample 530691 | NCBI WGS metagenome assembly CERT01 (sample SAMEA2620861, study PRJEB7988) | marine metagenome | biome: marine biome (ENVO:00000447); feature: surface water layer (ENVO:00002042); material: "saline water (ENVO:00002010), including plankton (ENVO:xxxxxxxx)" | depth 5 m
TTGGGATGTACACCCCGACCGCGACAATGAATGGTTCGCCAAAGAGACGCGCAACATGTCTCGCCGCGAAATCGCTCAAGAGCTGGAGTGTAATTTCAACACATCTGGAGAAAGCGTTATCCACCCAGATGATATCGCATGGATCGAAGAATCCGTGTGTGAACCCAAATATCGTACCAGTTTTGATAGGAATTTGTGGATTTGGGAACAATATAATCCAGAGTGTTCATATATCTTGGTTGCTGACGTAGCCCGTGGCGACGGAGCAGACTATTCTGTTTTTCATATCATAAAACTCGACACTATGGAAGTGGTCGCTGAATACCAAGGGAAGCCTACTTTGGACATGTATGCCAATATGCTTATGCAAACCGGAAAAGAATATGGTAATTGTTTGCTTGTGGTAGAAAATGTTGGCATTGGTATTTCGGTGTTAGAAAAACTAATTGATCTTGGATATTCCAACTTATATTATTCGCTAAAGAGCACTCACGAGTTCGTGGAGAGCCACCAAGGAGAAACCAGTACTAACGCAGTCCCTGGTTTTACGACTTCTTCCAAAACGCGCCCGTTAATTGTCGCAAAATTGGAAGAATTCATCAGAAACAAACTAATTAAAGTATATTCGGTTCGTTTTTCTAATGAATTACGAACTTTTATTTGGCATAATGGCAAACCCCAAGCCATGCGGGGATACAATGATGACTTAACAATGGCGCTCGCCATTGCTTGTTGGGTAAGAGATACAGCACTTACTGTTAATAAACGAGAAGTAGAATTCAAAAAAGCATGTCTTAGTTCGATTGTAAAAGTCGACACCAAAGTAAACACAACCATTCCCGGCATGCAAGGTTACGATAAAAAACAGAGTTTAGATGAAAAAATGTTTAAAGCGAAAGAAAATTATCACAAATATTCATGGCTAATTAAAGGATAGAAGATGGCAGATCAAAGTAAGAACCCAAATAACCCCCAGTCAGAACTGTTTAGGAGATTAACTCGACTGTTTTCTGGACCAATTGTAAATTGGCGCACCCAGATGAATCGTAAAATTCGCAGGACAGCCCTTGACAAATATTCTACTCAATTTCGCTCGGCTTCGGGCCAACAATTTAAAAAAGCAGAATATTCACCTTTTGATGTAATGCATTCCAAAATCATGGCTCAACAGAACCGCGCCGAGAGATATGTGGATTACGAACAAATGGAATATATGCCAGAAATCGCCTCCGCTTTGGATATTTATGCAGATGAGATGACAACTCACTCTGCCTTGTCGCCGATGATGCACATTGATTGCCCTAATGAGGAAATTAAAGCCGTCTTGGGGTCTTTATATGAAAATATTCTCAATCTTGATCACAACTTGTTTGGTTGGTGCCGGTCTATGTGCAAATTTGGTGACTTCATTTTGTATTTGGACATCGATGAAAGGTTTGGTATCAAAAACGTAATTCCGGTACCCCTTAGAGAAGTCGAGCGCCTTGAGGGAGAAGATCCTACAAATCCAAATTATGTACAATATCAGTGGAATTCGGCTGGTATGACTTTTGAAAATTGGCAGGTTGCACACTTTCGTATTTTGGGTAATGACAAATACGCCCCTTATGGTACTTCGGTCCTCGATCCGGGGCGCCGCATTTGGCGCCAATTGGTCTTGATGGAAGATGCCATGATGGCCTATCGTATTGTTCGGTCATCCGAGCGCCGCGTCTTTTATATTGATGTTGGAAACATCGCCCCTCAAGACGTAGAAACTTTTGTGCAAAAAACTATAACTTCTATGAAAAGAAATCAGGTTGTGGATGCCAATACCGGGCGTGTTGACTTGCGATACAACCCTCTTTCAGTAGAAGAAGATTATTTTATTCCGATTCGCGGCGGAGAGTCCTCAAAGATAGAGTCACTCCCAGGAGGACAGTTCACTGGCGATATCGATGATGTAAAATACTTACGAGATAAAATGTTCTCAGCCCTTAAAATACCAGCAGCCTACTTGTCTAACGGCGAAGAAGCCGGAACAGAAGATAAAACCACCTTGGCGCAAAAAGATGTGCGCTTTGCTCGTACCATCCAAAGACTTCAAAGATCTGTCATAACAGAACTGGAAAAAGTAGGGATTATTCATCTTTATACTTTGGGGTTCCGTGGTGATGACCTGGTGAGTTTCAGACTAAAATTAAATAATCCATCCAAAATTGCGGAATTGCAAGAGCTTGAACACTGGAAACAAAAATTTGATATCGCCGGCGGTGCCACAGAAAATTTCTTTTCTCGCCGCTGGATTGCTCAGAATATCTTCAGTCTTTCGGAGGAAGAATTCGTAAGAAATCAACGGGAAATGTTTCATGATAGAAAATATGAAGCAGAACTTAATGCCGCAGCCGAGAGCGCCGGCGAAGCCGCTGCTGCATCTTTTGGGGGTGAGGCCGAAGGCGGCTTGGATCTTGGTGATGAAGAAGGGGGCTTGGACATCGACGCACCCGACGAAGGGGGCGAAGACCTCGATCTTGATTTGGGCGGTGGTGATGAGGAGGTTCCCGAAGACGAGCCCCTTTTGGCAGCCCCAGCCCGACGAAATGATGGTCGCGACGACCGCGCAAGAAGAACTACTACGACGTCGCGCTCACGAGGTAAAGATTATACCCCGAAAAAATACAGAGGTGGCGACAATCGTACAGGTCGCCAACAGAGTTACTTGGCTTCGGCTCTTCCAAAGCCAAAAGACGTGGTTCCGGGATCAAGCGAATTGCAGCAACTGTCCCGTGGAATAACAGAGGTCAAACAATTGCCTCTAAACGAGGAAGAGATTATTTTTCAAGCAAATTCTGAAGTTAGAAACCTGATTTCAGATTTAGAGCAAGCGGAGATTCAAATCGATGAAAATGAAACACAACAAAAAGCGTAATACGGCTTTTATTTATGAGGCGATTATTAGAGAATTGGCCAAAGCAATTCATGAAGGCGATAAGTCAAAAAAGTCTACAATTATTCGCGTTATTCGAGAAAACTTTGGGGGCAACTCCCTCTTATCTAAGGACTTAGAGTTATACAAGTCTATCCTGGAAACCAAAGATGTCGATCAATATACGGCTGAAAAGATTCTGTTTCAATCAAGGGTTCAGAAAGGTGCTATTAATCATACCGAACTTTTCGAGAAACAAAGCCAACTTATAGAAACCATCAATCGAGAAGTTTCATCTCAAGTTTTCAGCAATTTTGTTCCTAATTACAAAGAACTGGCAACGGTATTTCAGATTTTTCATCCCAAAACAAAAACCAAAAACCGCGTCTTGCTGGAGAAAAAGGTGTTGGAAAATATGACCTCCGCCACCACCAAAGAGCCGGAAATCAAGCCCATTGATAACCTCACTTACAAGACTTTCGTTTCGAAATTCAATGAGAAATACACGTCTTCGTTGCTTGCAGAACAGAAAGCCTTGTTGTCTCATTTTATTAGTTCTTTTTCTGATAATGCTGTTGAATTAAAGACATATCTCAATGAAGAAATTCCAAGACTGCTACAGCGCGTATTGGAATCACGAACAATGCCAGAAATCGCAGCCGATTCTGATATGCTAGATAAGACAAATCAGATTGTCGAGATTTTGAAAAATAGCCATACTCGCAAAATTGACAAAGATTATGTTCACGAGGTGCTAAAGATCCAGAATCTTGTAAAGGAGCTGGAATAATGTCAATTGCAATTAAAATAGAACAGGGTGATCAAGAAAAAATAGTGACCCTTGAATTAAAGGCAAAAAAATCACTAGATGGCAACATTATGATTTTTGATCACGAAGATATGGACATTGTAGTGATGCCAGGGAAGAACAAAGTGGTAACTTTTGCAAAAAATGATTTTTCCGAATTGGTATATAGCGCCCAAAGCCGTTTATTTGAATTTTTAAAGAGGAAGGGTGTTATCGAATTTGAGTCCATTCAGGGAGGCAGTGTATATGGGTCCTTGGAGGGTCGTATTCCCCTTTCGGAAATAGAAAACGTCAACACTATAGATTACGCTGTATACGGAATTTACAAGTTTTTAAAAGAAGAGCGTCCCTATTATGATTACATGAATCAATATGAGGAAATGCTTGATGATTACTTTACTCACCCTACCGACCAAGATTCTACCGAATTGGGCGAGGTTCCCCAAGCAAAAGAAAAAGGCTCGATCCGCCCTGGCTACAATTACGCGCCTTATTGGATGAGTTATGTTCTGGAAGGAAAAGAAAGGAAGGGATAGTGTCACTTCTTTATTTCATTTTGGCGTCCTACGGAATGACGCAACTTCTTTGTTATGGAAGAGTTTTTAACAGAATAAGGCCCAAAGGCTACTTTTGGTCGTGTCCTATGTGTGTTGGTTTCTGGGTAGGGGTATTTTTGTGTGTCATTAATCCCTTAACGGAACTATTTATATTTGAACTTTCGGCTGTAAACTTATTTATTTGTGGTTGTATAAGTTCTGGAACCTCATATATATTAAATATGATTTTTGGAGATTCGGGTCTAAAACTCGATATAAAGGAAGGGCGACATGTTTAGAAGATGGATGCTAAGAGGCGTTAGGCGCTGCAAAAATGGTTGTTGACTGCTTTAAGAGGAAATGAAAAATGTCAAAAGTTTTATTAAGAGAATATTATGCTTTATGTGAAGGTGGTGTATGTCAAGACCTCCTAACTGAAGCAGAAAAGAGAGATATTAAAGAAAATAATGCAATGTACCTGACGGGTCTCATGCAACAATGCGACGTGCAAAACGGAAACGGCAGAGTGTATCCCCAAAAGGTTCTTATGCGAGAAGTGGAGACATACAAAAAACTGGTAAAAGAAAAGAGAGCACTGGGAGAATTAGATCATCCAGATGATTCTGTCATTAACTTAAAAAATGCGTCTCACATGGTGACAAATATTTGGACTGATGGTCCTAAAGTCATGGGAACCGTAAAAGTACTTGGCACACCGGCAGGAAGCATTTTAAGATCCCTGGTAGAGAGCGGGTGTCAGTTAGGTATATCTTCACGCGGTCTCGGTTCTGTCCGAGAAGATATGAGGGGCGGCGTCGTCGTAGAAGATGACTTTCAATTAATCTGTTTCGATTTTGTTTCAGAGCCATCTACCCCCAATGCGTTCATGAATCTACAAGAGGGTAAATCTTACAAAGAGCCCAATATTTTTACAAAGGCCGACAAGATCAATCGCGCTTTAAATGATATTTTGAGGAAAAAATGAAAAAACAAGAATTGAAGAAGATTCTCAAGCCACTTATAAAAGAGTGTATAAAAGAAGTCATTTTTGAAGATGGCGTTCTTTCTGGTGTCGTATCTGAAGTGGTGCGTGGTTTCGGAGCACAAGTAATTCAGGAAGCGCCACAACAAACAAGCACAGCAGCCCCTGTTGATTTTTCGCGCCAGCATGCACAAATCGAAGAAGAAACACGCCGCAACTTGGAAGAAGCCAAAAGAAAGTTAGAAAATTCTCTGGGAGCATCTTCTTATGGGAATATTTTTGAAAATGTTGACCCCATCCCACCGGGCGGCGAAACTCCGTCACCCACTTCTCAGGCTCAAAGCCCCCTTTCGGGCTATGCCGCCAATGACCCTGGAGTAGATATCTCTGGACTCATGGCCTTGGGAGGCAAAGAATGGAAAAACATGATCTAGGAGCAAGCCATGGCTAAAAAAGCAGTAAACGTGTCAGTGCGCCCACGGGGCAAAAACGACAATCAACACCGAATGATAAAGCGCTTCATGCGAAAGGTGAAAAAAGAAAGAGTTATTGAACAATTTAGAGATAATCGATTTTACCAAAAGCCATCTGTCAAGCGCCGCGCAGCAGCCAAAAAAAGAAGAAGGGTTTTGGACAAGTTGCGAGAAAAAGAGAAGAATTCATAAATAAAAACTATTTATATTACATAACGGAGCATTTAAGCGAATGTCGATTTATCAATACAAACCAGGACTTAATAACGCCGCCTCTTTTCAGGTGTCAGGAAAGCCCTTTCTATCGGGGAACATAGATATTAATGCCGAGTCTAATGCGGGCGTAGATCCGTATAAGATCGAATTTCCCAACGTAACGAGTTGGTTGGCTGTAAAAAACAATGACAGCAATGCTGGGGAGAGTATTAAATTTGCTTTTGCCAAGGCAGGTTTGCCGTCCCAGGGTGGAACCAACTATATTGAAATTCCCGCTGCGGGTTTTACAGAACCAAATATTCAACATGCGTCATATCAGTGGAAAGTTACGGAAATTTGGTTAGAAGGCACCTCCAATAACGTATACGTTTATGCTGGCTTGACCGGCATTGAACCACAAATGATTCCCAATAACTGGTCTGGCTCCCTCGGAGTTGGCTAAAAACCCCAATAACCCTCTTTATAAAAACATGTCTTTTTATAAAATGATAAACTATTTATTTTTGAGATATTTTTTATAAAGGGAGTCTTTTTATGTCTTCATTACTAGAACAAGCAATTATTGATGCCGCTGCCCTTAAAGAAGCAGCCGTCAAGAATGCAGAAACAGCAATTTTAAATAAGTATTCTGCAGATATTAAAGAAGTGGTCGAAAATCTTTTCGAACAAGAAGAAATTGAATCAGAAGAAGAAATTTCGACCAGCGAGCCGGCAGAATCCCCGGCCCTGCAAGATACGGTGCCATTGGCCCTGGACGCACCAACCGAAAGTGACTCAGAAATTGTCCTTAGTTTGGAAGAGTTAAAGGACATGGCTGAGGTCCTGGCAGCAGCAGAGGGTGATTTGGTGGGCGAGCCCGCTTCTCACGAAAGTCTGGCTGACGAAATGCCTAGCGGAGAACCGCCAAGTCTTTCCCAGGAAGACGAGGTTACAACTTCGGTAATTGATGTTACTTTAGAAGAAGAAATCGACGTCGAAGACCTTGACAGTCTAATTGAGGAATTGGTGGTTGACATCGCTCCTCAAAAATCTGGCTGGGCGGGAACTCCCGAAGAAATTATGAATTACAAAGAACAGTTGCGCTTGGCACAACTTTCAGCCACAGAGGCGAAAGAAGAAAACGCAGAACTCGTTGCAGCCCGCGAAAGGTTGTCTGAACAAAACGAAAAACTAAAGAAAACTGTTCGTTTATTGAAAGAGCGCTTCGATACAGCGACTCTTTCGAACGCTAAACTTTTATATACGAACCGTGTATTGACAAACAACTCCCTGAATGAGCGACAGAAATCAAGAATTGTCGAAGCATTGTCAGCGGCGGATTCGATTAATGACGCAAAGGTTATTTTTGAAACTCTAGAAAGCGCAGTGGGTAGTGTAACGGGTAAAACACGACCACAATCACTTCGCGAGACCATCGAAAAGCCTACTGCCACTTTACCCAGAAGAGAAGCCAAATCAGTACGCTCTCCCCAAACGGACAGAATGCAGATTTTGGCTGGCATTAGAAAATCAAAAAATTAAAGGAGAATTTTTAAAATGTCTATTATCAATAAATTAACAGAAGGTATTGTAAGACGCGATCTCTCCAAAGAAGGTGCTGCTCTCCTCACTAAGTGGGAAAAGACAGGACTTTTGGAAGGTCTTACCAATGAGCGTACCAAGCATGGTATGGCTGCGCTTCTTGAAAACCAAGCAAAACAGCTTCTTAAGGAAGCATCTACAATGCAAGGTGGCGATGTCGAAGGCTTCGCTTCAGTTGCATTTCCAATTGTACGTCGTGTATTCGGCGGCCTGATCGCTAACGATCTTGTATCAGTTCAACCAATGAGCCTCCCATCAGGTCTCATTTTCTTCCTGGACTTCACTACTCAGTCTACTAGACTTGGTTCTGTCGCAGACGGATCCGTATACGGTGGTGGCGTAGTTGGTTCTCAAATCACCGGTGGTGTTTCACTCACTAACCGCAACGATGAGAGAAGTTTCTACTCCTTGAACAACGGTTATTCATCTCCAACCGGCTCTGCAGACGCTACCTGTGCTGTAATCGCATCAGGTACTGTGGGCGATGCCACTACTTGGACTTGGGCAATCTCTGCAGGTTACAGTTCATCTGCGCCTGACGACATGGTTCGCTACGACCCAGACCTTGAAGGTAAGAAAGTCGCAGTTGGCCGTTTCAGTTTGTCTGATTTGACCGACACCGCTGCGGGCAGAATCTTTAATATTAAAGATTACGTCACAATCACGCCGACTACAGCCTTTGCAAAAGGTCGTCTTGTTAGACGCCTTACTCGCGATGATACTGTAACCGCTGGTGAGTTGCTTATCGCTGTTGCTGCTACTGGAACCGAAACCACTAACGAATTGGCCGCCATTATTGACGCTACTACCGTTAATATGTCCTTCGCTATTGATGACAATCTTGAAGCAGGTGGAGCACTTGGCTCTGTTGTTGGTGACGAAATCTGGGGCTTGGAAAACCAAGCATCAATCCCAGAGATCGACATCAAGGTCGACTCTGTGGCAGTTACTGCCAAGACCAAGAAGCTTAAGGCTAAGTGGACACCAGAATTGGCTCAAGACTTGAATGCATACCACAACTTGGATGCCGAAGTCGAACTTACTAGTGTTCTTTCAGAGCACATTGCACTTGAACTTGACCAAGAAATCTTGGAAGACCTTGTAAAAGGTGCAACCGCTGGTAAACTGTACTGGTCACGCCTTCCAGGCAAGTTCGTTAATCGCGAAACCGGAGTACCTCTTACTTCTTCTACAACTTTCCCAGACTTCACTGGTAATGTTTCTGAATGGTACGAGACTCTCGCAGAAACCATTAACGACGTTTCGGCACAGATTCACCGCAAGACTCTTCGCGGAGGAGCCAACTTCATCGTATGTTCGCCTGAAGTTGCAAACCTTCTTGAGTTTACTGCAGGTTTCCGTGGCTCCGTTACTGCTGATGATGATCGCGGAACAGTTGGTGCAGTCAAAGTTGGTTCTTTGAGCAAGAAGTTTGACGTCTACGTCGATCCTTATTTCCCAAGAAACGTTGTTCTTTGTGGACGTAAAGGAAACTCCTTCCTTGAGAGCGGATATGTGTATGCACCATACGTGCCACTCCAGATGACTCCTACCATTTTCGGTACAGAGGACTTCGTGCCTCGTAAGGGTGTCATGACACGTTACGCCAAGAAGATGGTTCGTCCTGATATGTACGGATTGGTTATTGTAGAAGATTTAATCGCTTAATCTTAATATAATACATCGAAAGAAGCCCCTCTACAAATTTTGTAGAGGGGTTTTGTGTTTGTAGAAACTACTTAATGCTAGGGAGGGATTTTTAATATGGCATTCCCCACTTTAACGCCAGCCAGTCAAATGAGCAAGTCGATCTTGCCCTCTACTGGCACTATATCAGCCGTGGCTGCATTGTTGCCCTTGGAGGTTTATTCAACATCCACAGCATTTTTATCGGGCGCCGCAGACCAAGTGGCCTACACTTATAAAAAATTGGGAGGTGACGTACTCGACATTGAACTGAAGGCAGGAAACGTTTACGCGAATTATCAAGAAGCATGTCTCGAATACAGTTATTTGCTCAACCTTCATCAGACTAAAAACGTCTTAGGGGATGTGCTGGGTCAAGCAACGGGAACTTTTGATCACGAAGGTGAAAGACTGACCGGTCCCGAAAACGTCAATTTAAAATTCCCCAGGGTGATGTTTGAATACGCCCGTCGCGTTTCGGATGGATACTCTTTTGAATCAGATATTGGTGGAACCATTCCCATTTATTCCGCAAGTTTCGCCCTGAAAGAAGCCGTACAGGATTATGATCTTCAGGCAATCATTTCTAGTTCCTCGGCCACCGGAATAGATCCTGCAACCAGTAGTTCTATGGAATATGCTGGTGTTGTGGGTGATAAAAGGATCATTATTAAAAAGGTTTACTACAAGTCGCCTCAAGCCATGTGGAGGTTTTTCGGATATTTCGGGGGCCTCAATGTCGTGGGTAATTTAAATTATTATGGGCAGTATACGGACGACTCTACTTTTGAACTCGTGCCGACATGGCAGAACAAACTTCAAGCCATGGCATTTGAAGATCACATATATACGCGCCTGTCACAATATTCTTACGAAATACAGGACAACAAACTACGCATTTTCCCCGCACCGGCTCTTCTCAATGTATATAAGTACATGTGGGTTGACTTTTCTGTGCTTCCAGCCGCCTGGGAAAAGAATTCGGCCTATGACGATGGAACCGATGGGATCAATAATTTAAATACTATTCCGTTTGACAATATTCCGTATGCGAACATTAACGCCATAGGGAAGCAGTGGATCCGCCGCTTTGCGTTGGCCCTCTCCAAAGAAACATTGGGACAAATTAGAGGAAAGTTTCAGTCCGTACCTATCCCCGGAGAATCTGTAAATCTTAATGCAAATGAGTTGTTGGCACAGGCAAAAGACGAGCAAGAAAAACTAAGAGAAGAACTAAAAACAATCTTAGATGAACTCACTTATGCAGAAATTGCCAAGACGGACGCAGAAAAGGCAGAGGCAGTAAATAATGTACAAAAAAGAGTACCAACTGTCATCTTTCAGGGGTAAACAATGAGCAGCAGGAAAGACAAATATAGTGGTTTTAGACCTTATTATAAGGATACTAAAAAAGAACAGCATGATCCCGCACTCAAAGAAATCGAGTTTATGCCGTCTACCATCGAAACTATCGATTACGCCTTGTACGACTGGCTCAATGAAGACCTCGATATATTTACGCAGACAAACGAAGGGTGGAAAAAGGTGCCCCTCATTTGGTCAATGCCAGAAAGGTCTTTCCAAATAAAGGAAAATAAAGATTTAAGAAGCAAAGACATATTCATCTTGCCAGCCATTAGTATCGAAAGGACGTCAATGGAGAAGGATCCCAACTTTAAAGGGGTGGCGTGGTCACATATTCCCCGAATCAACGATCCCAAGGGTGGCGCCATCACGGTGGCTCGCAAGATACAACAAGAAAAGACTTCTAATTTTGCCGATGCGGATGCAAAAAGACTTTACAACCAGAAGACTTATCCGTTTAAAAATGAAAAAATTGTCTATGAAACCATTACAATGCCTATGCCCACTTATGTTGTGGCAAATTACAAACTCACAATTAATACTGAATACCAGCAGCAAATGAATGAAATTATCACCCCCTTTATGGCTTATACGGGGCAAATTAATAATTTCTTCATCACTAGAGACGGCCATCGTTTCGAGGGTTTTGTCCAGAATGACTTTTCCATCGAAAATAATATTGCCGATTTGAACGAGGAAGAACGAAATTTTAAGTCAGTTGTAAATTTGAAAATTCTGGGTTATATTATGGGCCTTGACAAAAACGACAAACAGCCAAAAGTGACAATTAGGGAGTCGGCAGCAGAACTCCGCATCACTCGCGAAAGGGTGATCTTTAAAGACAAGAAGGACTATTAGCCATGGCAGACAATAAGTGGGAAAAGCCAAGTAATCCGCCTCCTCCGTTGTTCTTGGGGGAAAAGGAAAGAAATCTCGTCAAGCAAGTCAATGACGAATTGCTCGAAAGGGTTATTGGACAACAAATCCTATATCTGCCCATATCCATGAAATATACTAATTTTCACCCTCTTTACGGAGAGGCCATTGAAAAATCGTTTCTCCCTCCGGTCCGGGTCTATGCGTTGGTAGAGTTTGACGGTATAAAAACATCTACAGAAAATTATGGACTGGACAAAGAAAAAAGCATTATTGTTAAATTTCACGAACGTCGCCTGCATGAAGATCAGGATTTGATGTTAAGAGAGGGCGATTATGTGCAGTATGGGGACTCTTTTTATGAAATTGTTTCACTCACCGAAGATCGTCAACTTTTTGGTCAAATTGATCACCTTTTTCAAATTTCTGCCAAATGCATCCGCACTCGCCGAGGAATTATGGATATGACTGTTTTGTCGCAAGACGTGCAATCTGCATTGTTGGCTGCAGCCGCATCCGACGATTCCAGTAGCGAAGATGCACACGAGTCTCATTCTCATTCGGTGGTTCGCACCGTTTATTCTTTTGATTCGGTGGGAAGCATCGCAGCTCACACCGGACTCAATGCTTTATTGAGTTTTACTGGCGAACTGCTGTTCGCTCCGAGCGCCGTGTATCTCAATGGTACGCGCCAGGAATTTACCGACGACAAGTTGTCGGGAAGCGAGTATTACGTGGACGAAGGGATGTTATATAGTTCCTATACCATTAACCATGGGGAAAGAATTTTATTAGAGGTTTTAACAATAGTATGAGCATTTTTAGAGAACACAATACGTCGGCAGACCGCTCTGCCGCTGACAGAAAAAGGCACAAGCAGAAAATCGACAAAGCCATTAAAGAGGGAATCAAGGATGTAATCGCCGACGAGTCTATCATCGGGCAAGATGGAAAAAAGAAAGTAAAAATACCCGTTAAGGGCATAAAAGAATATCAGTTTGTGTATGGAGAAAATTCTCAAAATCAAAAAGTGGGCTCGGCAGGAGACAAAAAAATAAAAAGAGGCCAAGTAATCCGCAAAGGTGGTCAAAAAGGAAAGGCTCCTGGTAAAAAAGGATCGGATCAGGCCGGAGAAGAGTATTATGATGTGGAAGTCACTCTTGACGAATTAGCGGAATATCTTTTTCAAGATTTGGAACTTCCTGATTTAGAAAAGAAGCGCTTTCGATTCATCAAAGACCATAAACCAAAAAGAAGTGGATTTAGAAAAAAGGGTATGCGCTCGCGCCTTTCTAAAAAAGAGACCATTAAGCGCAAAATCCGGAGAAAAAAGCAGGCTATTGCATCCGGAACCTACGACCAAGATTCCGAGGAGAGGTTCCCATTTCACGAAGACGATTTAAAGTACAAGCACACCAAATTAAAGCCACAACAAAACAATTCAGCCGTAATATTTTTTCTCATGGACGTATCTGGTTCCATGGGCAAGGAAAAGAAGTACATGGCACGCAGTTTTTATTTTTTGTTGTATCAATTTTTGCGTTATAAATATGACAACATAGAGGTAGTGTTCATATCACACTCCACAGAGGCCAAAGAAGTTAGTGAAGACGACTTTTTCAAAAGAGGGACTCTGGGAGGCACAGTCATGTCTTCGGCACTGACGCTCACAAAAGACATCATTAGCAAACGTTATCATCCATCCAGTTGGAATATCTATACTTTTTATTCGGGCGATGGGGAAAACTGGAGTTTTGATGATGAAAAGACAGTAAATTTGTTCAGAGAACTTAAAGAACTAAACCAGATGATATGTTATGCCGAGATAGATCCAACTTCCGATCCCGAATCTGAATTGAGTTTTCTTAGCAAATCTTTTAATTATAGACAAAGTGAAGCCACGAATTTGTGGCAAAAATTAACAGATATTGCTGGGGACAATTTTAAGAGAGTCAAAATATCTAAGCCCACCCACATCTGGCCCTCGTTTCAACTTATATTTGGGAGCAAAAAATCATGAAAGACTGGTCGATCAAAGAATTGCAAGAATGGGATAAAAAAATTTGTCAAATTGCAAAAGATAAATATAACTTAGATTGGTTTCCTATCGAATATGAAATTTTAAATTATCACGAAATGATCGGTGCCATGGCATATACAGGCTTGCCTACCCATTATCGACATTGGTCATTTGGAAAATCTTTTGAGCGAACAATCACACGATACAATTTGGGCATGGAGGGCCTCCCATATGAGATGATCATCAACTCTAATCCATCCATCGCCTATTTGATGCTCGAAAACCCAATGAGTACACATCTGCTCACGATGTCGCACTGCGTGGGTCACTCCGACTTTTTCAAGAACAACAGGATGTTTAAACACACAGATCCCGATAATATTTTGGCACGTTTTAAAGCGGCTGGAAAAAGGGTTCAAAAATATATAGAAGACCCCAATATCGGCATTGAAAAAGTAGAAAGGATTTTGGATGCGTGTCATGCTATCCAATATCAAGTACCCAGAACCCCCGGCATCAACAGGTTGTCGGAAGAAGAAGCGAAAAAAGAACTTTTGCGCAAAACTTCGGGAAAACTAGATGTATCAGCCGGCCTCGTGAGAAAGGATTACAATTTATTAAAGTTTATTCGCGAAAATGCGCGCGATTTAGAAGATTGGCAACAAGACCTTATGGAAATGGTCGAAAGACGGTCACGCTACTTTGTCCCACAGGGCCAAACCAAAATTATGAATGAGGGCTGGGCCGTCATGATACATGAAAAGATAATGTATGATTTAGAATTGCCGGATAAATATCATTTGGCGTTCTTGAAAACACACAATCAGGTCGTGCGCCCCATTGTGGGTCGCGTAAATCCGTATCATTTGGGATACACTCTTTTTAAAAAGATAGAGAAAGAACATGGTTTTGAGGAATGCTTGTTGGTTCGAGAAGCCCAAGACGACGAGTCCTTTATTCGCCAATATTTGGATGAAAAAACGTGTCATGAGTTGAACCTCTTTTCTTATTCAAATGACCGCAGAGTTGGAAATTATTCAATAAAAGAAATTTCTGACAAAGAAGGGTGGAAAAGCGTTCGTGACGCTCTAATTAGCAATGTAGGGCTAAATTCTGCCCCCATTGTTTATGTTGAGGACTATGAAAGAAAAACAAACACACTTTATATTAGACATGAGCATGACGGGAGAGATTTGGAACTTTCATATGCCAACAAGGTGTATGATCACATATGTTATTTGTGGAACGATAACGTAGACTTTACCACCTTTATCGAAGGTGAAATATGGGAATTTTAAAATGAGCGATAAAACAAAAACTAATGAATTTTTAGCGATTGCTGAAAAACATAAGAAATCTAGCAAGAAAGAAAAGTTCTCCGGAACTTTTGCCGAATATTTGGAACTTTTGGAGGAAGACAAGTCATTGGCTGTTCTCGCTCACAAAAGGCTTTACAAAACTATCATTGATGAGGGGATTACTCGCATGTCCGAAGAGGATTCGCGATGTAACAACCTTTTCAATGGAGAATCCTTAAAAACTTATGACTATTTTCAGAGTCGTTTTTTTGGCATGGAGCGATCTCTCGCGAAAATTATGAGGTATCTGCATTCGGCGTCTATGAAGGGGGAAGAGAGTAGGCAGGTTCTACTTCTCCTTGGTCCTGTTGGCGCCGGCAAATCTGCCCTTGTGGAGCACATCAAGCGCGCCCTAGAGCAAAGCGGCCCCCTTTATGCTTTGGATAAATGCCCAATCAACGAGGACCCTATTCATCTCATTCCTCGCAGCCTTCGCCAGCAATTCCAAGAAATTTATGGAGTAAAAATAGAGGGCGATTTATGCCCCGTGTGCCGCCATCGTCTGTTAGAGGAATATAACGGAGACTATATGTCGTTCCCAGTCTCCGAAACCACCTTTTCGATTCGCGGTCGTCGTGGTATTGGAGTAGTGCCTCCGATGGATGCCAACACTCAAGACACAAGCATCCTAATAGGGTCAGAAGACATTTCAAAATTAGACCTCTACCCTGAAGATGATCCTCGCGCCCTAAGCCTAAATGGGGCGTTTAACGTAGGAAATCGTGGAATTGTCGAGTTTGTCGAAGTTTTCAAAAACGAAATCGAATTCCTCCACACAATGATTACAGCCACACAGGAAAAGGCAATCCCTTCACCTGGTAAGGGCGCCATGATTTATTTTGATGGCGTTATTTTGGCACACTGCAATGAGGCAGAATGGATTAAATTTAAGTCCGAGAACACCAACGAGGCTATTTTGGATAGAATCGTGCGCGTTAACGTACCTTACTGCCTAGAAGTTGACGAAGAGCAAAAAATCTATCAGAAGTTATTAGACGAGTCGGACTTTGATGCCCACATCGCACCGCACACTCTAGAGTTGGCCGCCATGTTTTCTGTCCTCACGCGCCTCAAGGCTTCAAATAAGGTTGATCCCCTCACCAAAATGAAAATATATAATGGCAATGAGGTGGTCGAGAAGGGATATATTAAAAAGATTGACATCAATGATCTGCGTGAAGAGGTGAGGGACGAGGGTATGACCGGCATTTCGACGCGCTTTATCATGAAGTCCATCGACGCTGCCGTTGCTGACTCGGAAAACAACATGGTGACCCCTATTTCGATCCGTGATGCGCTTATCAAACAAGTGAAAGAACAGGTGGTGGTTGAAGATTTGAGAGAAAGGTATTTATCATATTTGCAGAAAGAATTGCATGATGAATATTTGCAAATTCTAGAAAAAGAAATCACGAAAGCGTTTGTTTCCGCCTATCAGGAACAGGCCGAATCGCTTTTCGACAATTATTTGGATCACTCGGAAGCCTATGTTAATGGCACCAAAGTGAAAGATCGCGTAACAAACGAGGAGATGCACGCCGATGAACAGTTCTTGTGCTCAATTGAAGAGCAAATCGGTATCATCGGCTCCGCACGAGAAAACTTCCGAGCAGATATTACAGCCTACATGTTTGCCAAATTAAGGAAGGGAGAAAAAATTGATTGGACTTCATATGGACCACTAAAGGAGGCCATCGAGAACAAACTGCTAGATTCGGTAAGAGATATTTCTCGAATTGTAACCAAGTCCAAATCTCGCGACAAAAAACAGCAAGGCAAATACAATGAAATGGTTCAGACCCTTATAGATGAATATGGGTACAACGAAGCGTCTGCTAATGAAATTATTAAGTATGCTTCTAATAACCTGTGGCGCGATAGTTAAAATATTTTAAAAACATTGTTTTAAAAAAGTGGCTCTGTAAGAAATCTTACAGGGCTTATTTTTTTTGAATATAGAGTGAAAATTTATGGACTTTTCTTTAACTTGGGAGTATCTATGGCGAACAAGTCTGTTCGCAGACTGCGTTCACA
>CERT01009777.1_pt1 | contig 16522 bp, 33 predicted proteins | sample 530691 | NCBI WGS metagenome assembly CERT01 (sample SAMEA2620861, study PRJEB7988) | marine metagenome | biome: marine biome (ENVO:00000447); feature: surface water layer (ENVO:00002042); material: "saline water (ENVO:00002010), including plankton (ENVO:xxxxxxxx)" | depth 5 m
GTCAGTGTGGGTGTAGGTGAAGTGCTTGATGTGATCGCCGTCTTCCTCGCTCCATACATAATCGAAACTGTGGTGGTGGTCGCATAGCCAGAACCCTCGCTTGTCATCGTTAATGTCGTAGTTTTCACTAGGCAAGATGGGCAACAAGCGCCCGTCAGAGGTTTTACTCGGTGCATGAAAGAAGATGTCGCCTTGTGAGGTTTCATAAATAGCATCGCCTTGTTTAGCGCCAAAGAAGAAACGCCAGATGTGAGGCTGTACGCCTTTGTACTGCCCATGTTGTTGGTAGCATCCTGCCCAACGCCCAATCCGGCGTTTTGTCTCCTTGAATGAACCGAACATAGCCATAGCTATAAAGCCTGCCATTAGCACGCTTTGATGGTCTTCGGTTCCTTTTCTTGTGGTGGTTGTCATATTTGCCTTTCCGCCTGTAAAAAACAGGCTTTTTATTTACCAAAATAGTAAAAAATGTGAGCTAAAGTCAAGTTTTTAGCTGTGACATGTGTCACACCATAAAACGAACAAGTGTTCGAGCAAAAAAAAGACCCCTCCGAATTCTTCTAGGTTAGGGGGGTGTGTGGGTGTGTGTGTCAAGAGCTTAAACTCTCTATGGTGTCCCTACCGGATAGCCACCAGTTTCCCAATAGCTATCCGGTAGGCTAACCCTCATGCGAGGACCAAGAGATTATCTCTCAGAGTCTCCGTCATACTTTGCCCAACTCTAGGGTTTCGGATTAGGTCAACTTTCTTAGCTTGACGCTTTTCCTCGGTGGACTTGTTGCCTTTAGTCTTAACGTGGAACTCGTAGGACTGCACAGCTTGAAAGAGTGACCAAGCTGTTGGACCATACTGTTCTGATTCCTCGTCAAAGTAGTAGCGGATTCCTTCTTCCATCTTGTCCCTTGTGTTAATGGACTTGGTGGAAGAATCTTCATCTACTACCGGAAGAATCTTGTCAATTTCTAAGGCTAGTTGAACCCTGTTCAATTCAATTTGCTTGAGGATTCTGGCACTAGTCACGAATTGTTCTGCTACGCCATAAGCACCAGATAGGACTTTAGCTTTCTGAAATAGTAGGTAGTCGTGGTTAGTGGTTCGTTTCTGCGCTAGTTGCAGAGTACCCATTGGGATAGCGTTAGAGCATGCTGGTCGGTACATGAATCCAAATACTGCTGTTTTCCATGTGCTGTCCATTGAACCTGTGTACATAAGATGGGTAAACAATTCGTCACCATCTTCAAATTCTGTACTCTCGCCAATACTTTGGGTAAAGCAAACACGCTCGCCATTACCGAACAGTGAGAATTGGTTGCATGAGTTAGGGAACATTTCTTCTGCCGTATCAAACAGTAGTTGATAACTTGAGGCTAGATATTGTTTCGTCACGCCAGCATTTAGGACAGCTTGAGAGCCATCTTCTAATTCACGGTAAACGGTAAATGTCTTGTCACAGCTAGTGCCGTTGGGTAGCAACGTGTTGATGCGTTTAGGTTCAAATAGTGCGCCAGAATCTAGGGCGCAGTCAATCACGCTTGAATTGTCATTTACTTTGGTTAAGAATCCACTCATAATTTCTCCTTTAGTTGTGTGGAAAGTGAAACATTCACTCACAAATAGATTAGGTTATTTATTCGCAAGTGTCAAGGGTTTATTTATTAGCCAGTGTTTACAAGGGATATTGGACCTAAACTTTCTTGCAATCTTTGCCGGACACCTCACGACCTATCTCATTTTCCGATAGAACTAGCCAAACTTGAGCTAATCTTAACTTGATTTTTCGCATATTCGTGAGTATACTGGAGGGTGGAGAGGGAGGGTAGTATTAAAATTAGATCGAACATACGTTCGCTTGGGCAGGATTTTTCGGGATAGCGTGAAGCATTGTGTTGTTTGTTTGTCAAGCGCTTAGGACCTCAATGGTGTCCCTACGAGAGATGGGCTAGGGGTTCTGCCACTAAACCCCTAGCCCTTACGATTACTTAACCGTAACCGTGTAGATCTCTTTAGGTGTAATCATCTCGTAGATGTCTTTGTTTAGGTCATTCCTAGCTTTAGGGTTATCGCTGTAGATATCCCAATATCCGGTAAAGCGGTGAATCTCTTTACGACCCCTGACGCTGTATAGGTTTACGCTTGAATCTCCCATTAGCCAGCCCGACACTATTCGGGCGACCCCTGTCTTGTCGGTCATGGATTGCCAGCCTAAAGAAAGTGGGGCGATTATGTGCGTGAACGGATTGCCGTCATCAGCTAGTGGCAATTTGTCAGCTAAAGTTTCTGACGCTTTAAATATGCTAAACATTGCCGTGCTGTAGTGGTAAACGGTGGCTATTGATCGTGAGTAGTCATTACCCTCAGTGAATGAAAGTTCACCTAATCTTTGATGAGGGTTATTAACTGCACCCCAACTACCGGCTAAAGCGTCACGCCCCTTGCCGTCTATTACTGTTTGAATCAAACTAGGTTGATTCGTTCTTATGTTTGCCATGATTTCTCCTTATGTGGTTGAGTGGCTAAGTTCCACACTAGCCGTGAGGGGTCTAGGGGTCAAGTGACATTCGTCACAATAACTCACCTAAAGTTTATGTCCTGATCGCTCCCTGTCCGCATCAAAAAATGTCCATCTCGTGAGAGATTGAGAGAGTGTGTGTCAAGCGCTTAACCTCTCAATGGTGTACCTACGACATCTTGAACATTCTCCTAATGCCGTAAAGCGTAGCTAAGATTAACAGCACACTGTAGACGATACCCATAGGGGAACAGTCAAACGTTATCGGTATCACTCCTCCTCCTCGTCATCTTCTAGCCACAGCTTTAACTCTGGATTGTCTTGTAGCATGTCCAACAGTCGGGAAGAAACTTGCAGTCCTTCTTCCTGTAGTTGTTTCTCTAAATTCTCAGCTAAGAAATCATCATCGCCTTCTGTTCCGTCTGTAAAGTAACTCACTATTGTGTTCATAGAGAATGACAAAGCTCCGCCTAAATGCTCCATAAGCATGTCAAACGACTCCTGATCTTCAAAGAAATCTATCTTATCTTTCTCTGCTCTTTCTAAAGTATAAGCAATAAAATTCTCGAAATCGTTTAATAGGCAAGTAGTCGCCTCTCTTAGCAGTAGCGACCTATCGCTTACGTCAAAGTAGATAGTCGCATCTTCTCTTTCTATTGGTCCTTTTAATTCTGACATCTTTACCTCCAAGTAAAGTTTAGATAATGTTAGCCGGTAGGGAATTACCCCTACCGGCACATTACCACTATTTTGTAGTGGGTACTGTTACCCTGACGGATATTGTTTCACCTACAGTAATTGCATCTGATACTTGCTCTAGTGAGATTCGCTTGGCGTTTATCTCGTTATCCAACATGGATAGTTGAGCTGTTCTTTTGCTAACTGTGTACCACTTCTGATCGGAGAGTAGTTCTTGTAGTTTGTCGGAATCCAATTTGCGAGGATTCGTTGTGACTACGGAAATCTTAGCTCCGTTATCTGTGGTGTGAGAGTCAATCCCTAACGCTTTGAACTTATCCTTAGCTTGTTCTAGGTTAGCTTTTGCCTCTTGTAAAGCTACGGTACAAGCTACTACCTCTTGTGCGATAGTCTCATTGACCTTAGCTGTATTAATAGTTGTTGTGGTCATATTGCCTCCTAAGCAATTAACAGTACATCTCAATTTGAGATACCCTCAGCGTATCACGGATTCATCACTTTTTGCAACCCCTAATTTCATAATAGATTAGGTGAGTTTTTGTCCCCCTCAGCTCTGCCGAGCGAACTTTTGAAAATCCCGATACTCGTGAGAGTTGCGCCTGCCTGCTGTCAAGCGCTTAACCCTTCTATGGTGTTCCTAGTACTTCATTGTTCACCTGCCCTGTCCTCAAGGACTCTTGCGAATCGCTGTAGCCCCTCCACTAGCCCACATGGTGGGCATATCTCTGTCTTGTTGTCTACACGACTCAGAGCAACTCTGGGTCGGTGCATCTCTGAACTACATAGTGGACATATCATAAACTTCGCTCCTTCTCTTGTGATACGTTTCCCAATAAATGTTAGCTAAAGTACCTTTAATTGATCGGGCATGACACCCTCCGTCTAGTCTAGGGTCAAGCTTCATTCCAGCTTCCTGCACCTTAGATGGACTAGCGCCCATCTCAGCTAACTCCTCAGCCAGACAGACTACGGTGTTGCGGTAGCCCTTCCAGAACTCTCCTTTGTATGACCACTCCATTATCGCTCCTCTTTTGGTCGTTGTTGTCTTACATAAAGTTTAGCATCGTATGAGTCAAAACCTGCTTGAATAGCACTCCCAACTGCTTCAGCGTGAGCTACGCCACACTCGCCTCCTGTTGAAAGATACTCGTTCTCCAAGTGTTCTTCCTTCTCTAATATCATCTCTACTTCAGCCTCAATCTTGGCGACTGCTTTGACTAGGCGTGGACGCATTAGCTCCCAGTATCTGTTTTTGAATGGTCCTTCGTCGTCCATGAGTCCAACTAGCTCCCATTCTTCTTTATTCATTCTGTCCCACATGTGGGTTCCTTTCATTTGAGTTAAGCTCATCTTATCACGCTAAACGTGTTTTTCCAACTCCGCAACACGAAACACTAAAGTGCCGTCATCTCCTTCCTCAATCCAATCGGCACGATCATCGTCAAGAACAACTGCTTTAGCGCCGTCCCATCGGACTATCTCACCTGAGATGTTTTGGTCAATGACTTTTACCCTGTCTCCTATTTTGAACATTACCACTGTCTCCAATTCTTGCCCCATCGTGGGGACGTTGATCTTAGGTAAACTGCTAGCTCTGGATACTTCTCCTCAACTGCGTTAGGCAGGTAAACATGAACTAAGATATCTATGCGCCTGACAAAGCGACAGGGAGAGCCGAACCAGAATCTACTAGACGGCTCCATCTCTTTGTCTAAGTAGTCTCGTATCCGGTTACGGTCAATGTCCCAGAGGTCTATCCCAACCTTGTCTGACACAATCCTCACCCCAATATAGTATGGCTCAAGTATTCGTTTCATCAGTCGTTGGACCAGTTAGCTCCCCCACAGAACTTGCAAGTGGGATAGTCTTTGTAAACACGGTCAGAGTAGATAGCTCTACAGTCTCCACAGCGAACCCAAAACTTAGGCTTAGTGTAAGCTGGCTTACGTTTCTTAGTCGTTTCAAACTCTACCTCTACCATTCACCTTCCTCATCTTCCCAGTCACCTTCGTCATCTTCCCAGTCATTTCCATCGTCAAACACGATAGTGACACTCTTGACACGATTACCTTCCATGTCTGCGTAGACAGGGTAGTTCCCATCTCCCATATAGGTGCTGGTAACAACTCCACCTAGTGTGTGTTCTCCGGCTCCCATAGATAAAGTAATCCGACACGCTTCATCGTATGGACCACCAGTCGCATCAGACTTAGGTAAGAAATCATCTTTGAACACATAACAAGGGTCAATCAGCATGATCTGTCCGCTGTCCACCCCACAGTGTCCGACTAAAGTACCATCAGTCATTTCATACCTCCTCTATAGTATTAACTAAGGTTTTGTAGTGGCTTGCTTCAGCGTGAGCCTCACCTATGTCGCCCATTTCTTTAGCGAGTTCCATAGCCTCATCTTCGCTGTCCGCCGTAACTTTTACGTCTAAACTGCCTTCAAAAACGTAGTCTAATCTGACTTCATAATCTGGCATATTTTTCTCCTTTTGTTGGTTACCCCTCAGCGTATCACGCCCTTAGTCATTTTACAACTCGTCACTATTTGTACCTCATCTAACAGTAGGTAGCTTTTTCGCAGTAAGGCTATCTTTTTAGCTTCCTCAGCATTTCTAGCCTTAACTTTTGTACGAACCTTTGAAATCACATCAATATCAACTTCGTAAACTTTGTCAATCTCTGGGGGTGTCTGGTCGTTCGTTGTCAAGCTCTTAACCTCTCTATGGTGTCCCTACGGTGTTCCTCGTAGCACTCTGTGCATACCCTGTCACCGTTATCCAGCCAGTTAGCGTCAAATGACCCATTCTCTAGGTAAGCTATTCTACAGTGATCGCACAAGTATGGACTGACCCACCCCATCAGTAGTCCCTCAGGCTTTCTTTAATCCAGCCTAAACTTTCTGACCACACTAGCCAGTAAGGCTTACGCTTATACTTCATTACGTTTATCGCCACCTGATCTCCATAACCTTCATCATCACCATCTTCAGGTGATGGCAATCGCCATGAATCAGCTTGCTGTATTGCTGTCGTAAGAGAATCGTGGCAGTAATCACTGACCTCAGTTCCTCCCACCCATACGCTGTACTTAATGCCTGTCATTAGACCTCCCTGATATCTATTAGCTTAGGTGTTCGTTCATCGAATTCGTGTCCGTTGTTTTCTACGCACTCTTCTTTGTCTTCCCAGTCCTCAATAGTGTCGCTTAGCTGTTCTACCATGATCTGGGCATGATGTTCGTTGTCTGCCCATACTGAAACGTGATAGTCAATCGTAAACGTTCGTTGAACGACTACTGCGTATCTGGTCTTTCCTTCATAGTCCATCATTCCTCCCGATAAGTATCGTAGCCTTCACAGCTCTCTAGCACATCATTCATTCCATGTGAAAGTCTATTTTGAATAGCTTTCCAGACTAACTCTGGTTCTTTCTGTAGTGCGTCATACCAATCTGCATGTTCGCTTCCAGACACGCTGAAAGACATAGTCAAAGCATGGTTATATGTTTTACGCCCTGTCATCAGTTCAATACCTCCATTCGTTCGTAAACCTTTTGCCCATCATAATGCACTTCTGTAGTTGATGTGCGTACAAAGAGTTCTGGGTTCCAATCCTTACCTTCAACGTATTCAATTACGCTTTCTTGAGAGAATCCCATAACCTGACACTCTAGCGAATCGGTATACGTTACCTTAACTATAAAAGGTATGTCACCTTCATAGTCTTTACTGTTCTTTTGACCTTCATAAGAATGATCGTAGCAATCCCAACATATCTTCATGTCCTCATCACTGATATTCTCATGTGTCAGTTGGACTTCACAGCCCACACATTTCTTTTGCACTACTTCTCCTTTGATTAGGTTGTAAAACCATGATAGCGTGAGTATATTGGTAGGACAACCTATGAAAAGGAGAAAGAAATGCCAAACTGGTGTCAAAATGACATAAGAATATATGGTCCTAAAACTCACCTTCAAAAGCTGATGAAGGACATGGAAGCAGTATCACCTGATGCTGACGCTGATGATGAGCCAGAGGTTAGATTAATTAACCTATTACCTATGCCAGAAGTACTGGTAGGTACTCGCTCACCATCTCCTACAGGAGAGTTTGACCCTGACGGAGAGCTGTTAAAACTTGTCACAGATGATGACAATGAAAACTGGACTCCCGAAGCGTACTCTAGGCGGAAAGCAGAACATGATGAGCTAGTTGCTAAATCTATAAAAGCGAAAGCTGAAACAGGTTACGATAACTGGTATGACTGGGCGAACGAAATCTGGGGAACCAAGTGGGGTGACTGTGAGACTCATATAGTCCTCAATCAAGAATACATTTCAGGCTACTACGACACAGCTTGGGGTCCATTTGAAGAAGGTTTCTGGATTAAAGTGTCAGAAGAATATCCTAAGCTAAGGTTTGCTATCGGATATGTTGAAGAAGGCATGAACTTTAGAGGCGCAGATGTATTCCACGACGGCGAGATATTGTTCAGCCAAGAAGATGAAGTAGATCGCCTTTGGCGACTAGCAATAGCAGAAGCGGAGGCTGTGTCCTAATGCGAGTCCGAGTGTACAAAAACTTACACAAGGACACGTTCAGCATTAAGGACTGGGAGAGCAAGTCGGCTACCTACAACAAGGTAGTCGGCTACTCTCAAAACATAGCCTTAACTAATGCCACGTTCATAGTCAGCCAAAAAGGCAGGGAACGAGTCTTGCAGGAACAGACTAAGAACGTTCACGCCTATGTGCAGGGTGACTACTTACCTTTTGAATCCGAGTGGCTGTACTGGGCTGACCTTGACCTGAATTGGGAACAGGTTTCGTACAATCCTTACAAAAGTGACACGTTTTTTACGTTAAAGGACAATCACCCGATTACATCATCAGCTAAAGTTTTAATCTTTCAGAATAAGCTGTTTGCACACCTTCAAACGCCCGACAGTTAAAATGCTTGACTACTGGGGTATACTGGGGGGAGGAGAGGGCGGGTATAGTCTCTTTCAAAAAAATAATAAGCAACAAGAGGTAGCAAAAACAACAACCCCGTGATACGATGAGGGTTTCAACCAAAAAGTACTGGAGGTACTAAATGGATACACATAATAAGATTTGGATTGAGGGTGGTCCCGATAAGGACATCAGAGGCGTTCGTATTGATACGAGCCTAGTCAGTCCATTCAAAGCTGAGGTAAGACGAAACAGCTATGACTTTCAGTCATGGGGGAAAGTTTCTGTCTGGTATCACGGCACAGGGTGGGTAGAGGTCCACACCATGCAGATTGACGAATTGCCTATCGGAGAGCATTACGATGATGGCAGAGGCATGAAGTATTGGGGTGACGCATACCGCCTAAAAGATGATTCAGAGCATTATTCAGATATGGAACTTGCTATGAATAAGAGTCTGACACTACTCCTAGCTTTCGGCGCAGAGGTGATATTCGCTGAAGAACTAAGGGATAGTTCAGCTAAAGAAAGTGCAGAGGTTCTCTCCTTCCCAGTGAGGGAGGCTGACAGCCATGAAGAAGATGCACACACTTGACAAGTGGGAGTCACTGGGGTACTCTGGTCCCAGTGACTCTTTTAGTCACACAACTAACCTAAAAATTGTATCTGGAGGTACAAAATGACAAACAGCAATAACACATGTTGGGACACATTTGATGCAGTCCTAAAATCAGGAGTAGATCGTGTAATACTTTACGGTCCACCCGGCACAGGTAAGACATACAGCGCATTGTATGAAAACATAGGGGAAGATCAAGAGTCTTTCCGTATCACTTGCACAGATGATATGACCAACATGGAAGTAACAGGTGGGTTCCTTCCTTCCGCAGATGGTGGGTTTGACTACATTGAAGGGTCAGCCATTAAAGCATGGGCAGGGCATCGTCTAGTAATTGATGAAATTGATAAAGCAGGTGGAGATGTGTTCGCTACTCTGTTGAACATGACTGACTCAGAGGGTTCCTCAAGATGGGAACACCCAGTGACAGGTGAAGTGTTCAAACCTCAGCGTAACTTTAGTGTCATTATGACTACTAACGTTGAGCAGATAGAGGAATTGCCATCAGCCCTAACAGACAGGTTTCCAGTCAGGATTAGGATTGACAGACCACACCCATCAGCTTTGGATATGTTTCCAAGAGCTTGGAGAGGCTATGTAGACAGAATGGCTGACGCAGGCTCTGAGAGAATGTCGCTACGACTCTTTCAATCCTTGCATCAGCTTTCGCAACACCTCAGCATAGAGGAAGCGTCACAGCTAGTGCTTGGACCAAGAGCAGACTCTTTCTTGGAAGCAATTAGAATTGACAACTTTGGAGCGGACAACTTATAGATCGTGCCTCCAATAGCTAGGGGTGGTTGCCTAGCTAGCACAGAGGGGGGTGGGTTTGTTATCCTTTCTTCCCACTCCCCTCAAATTAACCGCATAAAAAGGGTGCAAAAAGTCACTTATCGTGATATGATGAGTGCATCACTTAATTAACGAATAGGAGCTACAAATGAGTGAAGTAGATAAGATTATTGAAGAAACGCATAGGCGCAACAGACCTATGCCAGAGATGTTTACTCGTAAAGACATACGAAACTCTGGTGGGTGGACTGTAGGCGTGGCTAGAGCCGTTAGAGGGGAACCCTACATAACAGTCTCAGGGCGAGTTATGAAAGTTCCGCTAGACGATTCTCAGTTAGCGCAAGCGATTAGAGCGCATGAACAAATCCACGTTAAGGTTTCTCCGCAAGGGATAGGCGAATACGTTACTGACATCTTGCCAGAGGACACCATACGATCAGCAGAAGAAGCAAGAGTTAATCTGATAGCTAACATGTTGGGATACCCCATGAAAGCTATGGTGGCAGGCTCAGAGAAGCATGAGGGCAAACTCATGGCACAAGCTGACATGTGGAGAGAGTGTGTCTTAGCTGTTGCTAGTTCAGTCCACACAGGAGGCATCAATCCGTTACTCGCAGGAGTTCGGTCTGTAGCTCCAGAGTGGGCATCAAGTTTGAAGGACATCTCCAAAGAGATCATCAAGTTTCAAAAAGATCAGGTAAGAAATATCAAGCGTAGGATTCATGGAGTTCGCAATACCTCAGACGCAAGAGCGTTACAGGTTTACGGCGACACTAGCCAACAAAGTGATGACAGCATCATCTTCGGCATGAAGTACACGCTAGAGCTATCACTCTTGCTTGAGTCAATCGCTCAGATGCCAGTACCACCTAAAGACATTGAGGAACAGCCAGAGTCAGGGGAAGGTCAGCAAGGCGAGGGAGAAGAAACCGAAGGTGAGTCTCAAGAGCAAGACGGCGATAGTGACGAGATCAAGGAAGAAGCTGTTAGCGAAACTGATCGTAAGAATGCTGTTGAGAGTGGAACACCAGAGGAACTAGCTGAGAAGCGCAAAGAGATGGACAGAGCTAAGATTCAAAAGCAAGCTAAAGAATTGCTTAACAACGAAATCTCCCATCACATGAAGCGAGGACAAGTTGATACATGGATACCTCTCAGCATCAAGCGTCAGCCTATGTCGGTAACGCTACAGGGAGCTATCGGAAGGAAGCGAGTAGCTAGCAACGTAGGTCGTAATCCTCGTAGGTTGCAGAGAATGATAACGGACCCAGAGAGGCGTATCTTTGACAAGTACGTTAAGGACAGGGGTGGAATCGTTCTAGTAGACCTATCAGGTTCTATGGACCTATCCAAAGACCAAGTTAAAGAGATTATGTTCTCAGCTAAGGGTTGTACCGTGTTGGGCTACTCAGCATCTTCATGGAGAAACAAAGACAATCATAACCTCTGGGTGCTTGCAGACAAGGGCAAAATCTGTGATGAGCTACCAGATGTGCCGGGTGGTAACGGTAATGACCTTCCAGCCATCAAGTTCGCAGTCAGCCTCAGAGAGCGCATGCAGACACCAGTCATCTGGGTAACAGACGGCATGGTCTACAAACCAGAAGGCAACATCAAATACGATGAGCTAGAGTGCGCTATCTACGCTAAGAAGAACTTTGTTCACATGGAGTACGACCCAGACGGAGCTATTGATTACCTAAAGGGTCTAGGCAAGGGCAACACTCACAGACCTAAGCTGATTGATAGGTGGAAAGACCTAATCAACACAGAGGCTGTGGGTTACTAAAATCTTGAGGGTGGGGATAGTAGCTCCTCCCCACCCTCATATTAGAAGAACGACAGCCCCATCGTTCAAACCATAGGCTATAACACGACATCACTTGTCAAGGGAACTTATATAGATTAAATTAAGGATATGGATATGAAGATAGACCAAACAATCGCAGAGATGAACTTAGGGATAAGCAAAGAAGCACAGTATCGCTATCGCAACGGACCAAAGTTCTGCCCAGAGTGCGGAGATAGTTCGCCTCACGTTATTGAGAACATGACGATGCATGAAGATGAGCATGGAGTTCACGGCAATCAGACAGTTCGTTGCTCCATGGAGTGCAGAGCAGAGTGGCAGGAAGTATGGGTTCCGAACGGAGAAGGCGGTCTAAGAATAAACGAGTTCATCATTTTACGATCCGGACTCACACCGAATGGAGCCTTTCGTGCAAAAAAGTGAGCCACTTTTTACGCTGAATGAAAGACATGTCAGCAACAGCGACCAGAACATAGAAGAAGTGTTCAAGTTCTGGGTCGCAACTTTCGGCAAACGCAGTAGTACCGTACTAGACGATGCACGAAGAAAGAAGCTACGAATAGCGCTAAAGCACTACAGCGTTGAGGAATGCAAGAAAGCAATCAAGGGTTGTAGCCTCTCTCCATGGCACACAGGACACAATCCGAACAACAAAAAGTACCATGAACTGACTCTCATCTTCCGTAACGCAGACAAGATAGAGACATTCATAGACATCTACGAGGCAGAAAGCACAGCAGAGACAGAGCTAAACGAGTGGCTAAACGACTCTAACTAGTCCTAATGTTGCATTCAGCACAGAATTCAGCCGAACCTATCATCAAGGGTTCGGCATTCTCGTATGCACAGGGATACGGATTACCACACGGACCTATTAGCTTATCTTTCCCTTCAACGTAATTCCGAAGTACGTCAGTCACCGTAGGTATCGGAGCCACTGGGTCTGGCGCTCTTGGAACCTCAATGGTGTCCCTAGCACACTGCATTAGAGCATAACACACATACTCTGACATACTCATGCCCTCTTTCGAGCTCGCTTCTTTGATCAAATCTTTCAACCAAATTGGCAACGAAACATGTAACTTAGTTAATTTATTCTTTTGTTCCAAAATCATCTAAACTTTCTATCCCAGCTTCCTTAAGAGTCATGGTAAGCAAAAGTTCAGTTAAAGTTATGTCATGCCCTTCAGCTATCTTAAGCATTAGGTTCTTCAAACGAGGGTCAACCTTAAAAGACATGCCAACTTTATCCGATTGTTCGTCAGCTTTCTTAGGCGGTCTGCCCGTTCTCATCACATGAAATGAATCTCGCATACTCATTATTCTACCTCTTAATCCTAAATCCTCTAAAAGTAATCCCGTTTAAACGAAAAAGTGGGGCACTTTTTAACCATTTCGCTGCGGGCCCGGTAACCAAGGGGGAACTAAATCCTTTCATACTCTTTGTTCCCAGTAAAAATCGTGTCACTTTTGTACTTTTCTGCGGCGGAGGAGATCCTTCGCTGCCGCATGGGCCCCTTCAACGAAAAAATCGTTCCACTTTTTTGCATGAATTGTAGTGCCCTGTCTGCAGACGAACATATGTTCGCCGTCCTGAAACATCTTTAACGAAAAAATCGTGCCACTTTTTAACAACTCCGCTGCCCGCCCGGCGGCATAAACCAAAAAACCACCCCACTTTTACAGGTAAACAACCCGATAGCTGCCAATCCGATTTAACGAAAAAACCACCCCACTTTTTTAATTAAGTCTTCGATCCCGGGGAACATGTGCTAACCCTCACCTAAAAGGTGCAAAACCCTACCTGCCAACCACGAACAGGTAAACCCACCTCACACATGTGCGCTTACAAGAGCTATGGTGTTCCTATGGTGTACCTACCTTATCCTCGTACCACACGACAAACAAAACTCTGACCAAGGATAAACTTGACGACTTTCCAAAGGATGCGTGCACGTAAAAATTTCACGATACCTACTATCAGCCATCGACCTTAACCATTCAGAAACTGACGTCCCATCAGAATCAGCAGCCTGCTGCCACTGCTCCCGTTGCGACTCAGAAACCCTAATCAAAACCTGTTTGTCTCTCACCTCCTCCGGCTTAACCTCAGGCTCATCATCCAAGATATCCTCAACCAAAAGCTGCGCTTTCTTATCCCGGATCTCATCCGCCCGCAAAACTTCCTTAATAAAATCAGTTGACATCGTCAACCTCCTCTTCCTCATCAATATTATCCAAAATCTCAGAAACGACTTTCGAATCCAAAACACCCGACGAAGACATAAGCTCAAGTAACTGAAGAGCTTCATCCTTCGAATTATCTATAACAATCTCTTGACGGCCCCCCACCAGTGAAGATTGCACATCAACAACCTCCCGCTGCTCGAGCCCCGAGATGGCCACCTCAGTACGCTCAACATTCATCCCCAACAGCTTAGCACGCCGATCCATGATTCCCAACACAGTACGAACCGCATCCTTATCCGGCGGCACCGTAATCTCAGAACCATCATCCAACGTCTCCCGACGAAACTGAGTCAAAGGCCACAACGACTTCTGCATCTCATCCAACCGCTCCAACTCCAACCTAAGGACCTCAGGATAACTAAGCCAAGCTTCCGAATTCAAACGACCCAACTGCCTACGAGTAGCAGCCGCCACAGCCGCTGCAGTCATATCAAAACGCTTAGCAATATCCTGATTAGACAACCCCGACTTCTTCAACGAAAAAATACGGGCATCCCTCTCCTGCAAAAACTCACGAGACAACTTATTCGAATCAACAGCCACAAAACCACCTACCCCGTGAGAATCTGAGAGTCAAATCGCAGGCGCTTACAACCCTCTATGGTGTACCTAGTATATAACAGAGCTATACAACACAGCGCAACAAACAACAAAACCATCACCTATTCAAATGCGCCCACACCTGAGCCAACGTAAACTTCGAAGCCTTCACCCCACGACGAGAAGCCTCAGCAGCCAACTGCCTAGGAGTCAACCCAGCCCACACCCCATGCAAATCGCTAGGAGGAAAAGACAACGCATAATCCAAACACTCCTTACGAACATCACACTGCCTACAAATCCTACGAGCCTCAGAAATATACGACAAATCCTTATGCTCCCTAGGAAACATCTTCTCAGACTTACCCGAACAAAACGCATCATTCGACCAGTGACGGGTGGGAGAAAGTGGTTCAGGGTGGGGTGTTGTGGGGGTGTTTGGTGGTTGTTGGGGTTGTATATGCTTTTTGGTGGTTTTGGTTAGGCGTCTTATGTTGTTCATTGGTGTCCCTATGTACTTGTGTTTGTGAGGGTAGTATTAGTAGGGGTAGCGCCTTGTTGTATGCTTATTGTATGGTTTTGGGGGTGGGGTTGTCAAGGGGTGTTATATGTTGTGGATGATGTGATCTATGAGGGCTAAAAGAGCGAGTATGGTTAGTATTATTAGGATGTTAACTATCATATAAGTCTTATACCTATATAGGGTTTGTAGTATACTGGTATGGGGGTTTTGGGCATTTATTTGCAGTCGTGGTGTTGATTTGCGCCCTTTTACTTCTCTTACTGGTGTGTTGTGTTGGGTGGTGGTTACTATTCATAGGGGTATTATTACGCAAAAATCGGTTCGAGTCAAGGGGGTTTTGGCGTGTACTATACTAGTGTTATGCGTAAAAAGGTAGTGGTTTTTGTGGTGACGTTTGTGCTTTCGTATGGGTGTGGGCCTATTCTTTTGTGTGTTGACTCAGGGGAATCACCTAACGCAATACCTAAGTTTTGCCCTCACTACTAGTTTTCTGGGTGTGTTTTATGCTTAAATATGTGCTGATCTATCTTGTAGAAGATCATTGCGCCCGCCAGATTCGCTAGCAACGTCTGGGTTACAATGTTAAATGGAAGTAACCATAAGGCTACGGCAAGCACTGGCGTGGACGCCTGCCATCGAAAAGCATACTTAAGAAACCTCATCCTATAGGGACAAGCTTCTGTTCAGTGCGTCGTTTTGCCCCACTAATTGGCGTATCAACTGCTGATTTTGATTGCTCAAAACAAGTATTTCTTCCTTAGCTTTTGCCAAATCACTGCAACAACCACCCATGCAGTTGTCAGCAATAGCGCCACTTTTAACCGCTTCATCATAGTTCTGTTGGATATTTTCGCTCATATAATGTTATACTAGAGCGTTGATCTGAAAGTGTTTGCAGCTTCCAGCGTAATAATTTAATTTCTGTGATTGCTTTATTATAGGTGTCTGCATGGTCAGACTGGTGGCTTCTAAGGTTGCGTAGCTCCTTAATTACATCATCACCACCCATGTTTATTCTCCTTTATCTTCGTAAAATTCCCTTATTGCAATAATCTGTGATATATCAAAATGGGGGTCCATGATGTAATCGATGACATCATCTACTGCCCACCCTGCTATTGTATATACAGTTTTATTAGATTTTTTGTTACGTTTAAATCTCATTGTTTATATAATATATTGTTTATAACTGAAAGGCATGAACAATGCCACTGTTATCTAGTGTGTAACAGTTCGCTTATTGAATCAACAGTTTCTCCTGTAAACTTTTTAAGTATAAAAGGAAAAAATGCATGCACTATTGCGACTAAAGCCGCCACCAGCAGCAAAACGCTAACTTTCATAGCCCGCTTCAAATGACCAACATACGTCAATCCATTATCATTCGGATGTCTAGTGAAGATATTACTCATCTTCATCATCCTTAACCTCTTTTGGTTTAACAATACACGAATCCAAAGGCGGATGATCTCCAAGCATTTCAACTGGAATGTCATCCCACCAAGGAGTCATAATACCCTACTTTGTCTCTAAACCAATATAACTAGCTAAGTCTTTCTGTAATTGAGGTAATTCTCTAACACCAACTATGGTTTCTACGGGTTTGCCGTCTTTAAATAGCATTAAGGTAGGTAAACCCGTAATATTGAATCTATGCATCAATAGTGGGGCTTTTTCTGCCTCTACTTTAATTACTTGCACTTGGTCAGCGAATTTAGCCGCAAACTCATCTAGTATGGGTGCCTGATATTGGCACGGACCACACCAATCAGCCCAAAAATCGACAAGAACAGCTTTGCTTTCTGTGTTGATTATCTGGT
>CERT01019908.1_pt1 | contig 16233 bp, 33 predicted proteins | sample 530691 | NCBI WGS metagenome assembly CERT01 (sample SAMEA2620861, study PRJEB7988) | marine metagenome | biome: marine biome (ENVO:00000447); feature: surface water layer (ENVO:00002042); material: "saline water (ENVO:00002010), including plankton (ENVO:xxxxxxxx)" | depth 5 m
CATTTCATATACAATCCATAACCAAATAACTGCTAATGTTCCTATAACTACTTTTACCATTGTATCATTTTTTTTATTTTAATAATAGTTCCGAAAGAACATTTCCGTTTTGTACTTATTTCTCTCACAGTACATCCATCCCTAAGGTCTTTGATTATATCCTTAGTCTTAGATTTCTGTAGGAACTTCTCTTTCGTCTCAACAGAACCAAACTTTCGTCCTGTATATTTACCTGCTAATCTTGCTTTTTGTATCCCTTCCATTTGTAATATCTTATGTTCCACACTACCAACAGGATAATATGGTTTCTTTTTTTTGGACTTAATCTTTTTTAGAAAGGGAGCATCATGAACTACGGAATGACAGTTGTTACATAGTGGTATTGTTTTGGTACCACCTTTGGACTGTGGTACAACGTGGTGTTGGTGTATGTTCTCAGTTGAACCACACTCAAAACATTCTACATATCTTTTTACATCTATCATACAACTTTAGTTGCGTTTAACTCATTTATTAATTTATCTTTATTAGTACCCCAATGTCCGTGGATACTCTTACCACCTGTTGACTTTTCCTTTAGGTAAGGTATAACTGTTTTGGTAGGTACTCTGTATATCTCTTTGATTTGAACACCATCCCTAATACAAAAATACATATCTTCAGTTTGACTATATTGGTTAATCTTGTTCTCTGATAACCAATGAAACTGAAATGTACCTTTACCTTTACTCCTCAAGTTTATTGCTTTATACTCGACAGGTTTCTTTTTGACAGGGTCCCATGCGTCACCACCCTGTGTGTTGTTACCGTACTCATGACCCAATTCATTTGCAATCATAAGTTCGACAAATCGTTCATTGTAGAAAATGTTTTCAAGTCCTAACTCATCTTGAGCAAGGTCTTGGGCCTGTTTCAACAGACTCTTAATCTTTGTAACTGTTTTATTCATATCTCTTTTTTCCAATTTTTAAAATCATTCTTTAAAACAAGATAACCACCATGTAGTCTTGCTTTGTCCCAATATTTTTTAAATACTTTTGCAGATAGAGCTTTCTCTGATGTATCCCAATCTTCTTCTTGAGGTAATACTTTCCACTTACCCATTGACTTCTTCCACTTGACACCTGACTTATGATTTGCGTATCTTCTACTTCGTGTGAAACCCATATGTAAATATTTCTTAGACATATCTGCTCCAACGAAGTCACCTTCTTTGAGGTAATCTATAAACATCTTGTATATAGTTTCTGCTGATTTTTGTGCTACCTTAGGGTTTTTGAATTTCCAATGTTTACCTATTTCAGATTTGTAAGGTTCACATATTAGTACACCTTGTTGTCCCCTACCTATCTCGTATAGTTGTGGTTCCCTTTCGTAGTCTATGGTTGGGGACCACTTATACTTTTTGTAGTCAAACCCAACATAACTTGGTTTGTTCATTTGTTAATATTTAGTTAATCGTTAGTCTGTTATTGGTTAACCGAGTGTAATTTAAAACCAATAACAGGTTTATAGCCAGTTAACTCGTCTTGTTTGTTTTGTATTGAAAACTTTATGTTGACGAGGTTCTGAACATTCGTTTCTTGTTCTAACCATTCTGAAAACAAATGGTGAAGTATTAGATTTTTAATTTTCTTTATCATATTATTCAATTGTTATTATTTGACATTTATCAATTATTGCGTTATTCCATTCTTTACTGTATGGTAAGAAGGTAGGAGCACTGATACAGATACATCCATTCAAATCAAGTTCAGGTACATCATCGTACTTGTCAAGACTTGTTACTATTCCTGGCAGTAGTCTACCGTATTTATCTTTCCACGTTATTTTGTCATTTACTTTTACGTTCATATTAAAACTGAATTAAATCGATTACATATTCACCTGTAGAATTACCGTTAGAAGTAATCTCATAGTTTGGGTCCATCCCGTTGTTAACTACATAGTCAACTAATTCGTCTATTGAATTGAACTCTTCTTCAAAATAAGAACAGTCGAGGGAAAATTTTGTGTTTGTCATATCGTTACTATTAATCATTATTACATAGTAAAGATAGTGAATAGCTGGGAACTTTCCAAATTTCTAATGTTAAATTTATGTTAAATTTTTCAACAAGTTATTAACAATTAGTTTCCACCTCTTCTACCTGATGAGGAGCTAGAACTACCACCTGACACACTTCCTCTACTACTACCACCTACGTTACCACCTCTGTTGATGTTAACAGGTGGGTTACTGTTAAAGTTATTAACAGGTGGTCTTCCGTTATTGAAGTTGTTGTTTGGTACTCTTGGTTTGGAATTCCAATTGTTATTGTTGTTGTTTGGTCTGTTCGGGATAACAACATTATTATTACTATCTACACGGTTTGGATTTGAGTTGACATTAATACGAATATTATTATCATTACTCCATCTGATAACATCGTTAATAACATTATTAGGTTTATTAGGATATACTCTGTTACCTCTTCTTCGGTTAGTATCCTGTTCTATATTAGAGTTACCGATAAGAAAATCATTATACCTACTTCCCCTTCTACCATTTACAAAAGAATAATTGTTATTACTTGCTATCAGAGGTTCATTGTACCAACTATAAGAATAGTGATTCCAACCATACCAACCTTGTGGATGTGGATAGTACCAATTATAGTATCTATGATTTCTAACCCACCATGGATGGTCATATCCATACCAAGGATAGTTGAAAGCCCAATCATACCAAAACTGATGACTATGAAACCATACATCAAATCTGTTGTAAGGTCTCCATATACCATCGAGTCTTGGATTGTTGAAATACCACGAATATGGTCTTGTCATCGCATACTGAGCGAAGTCCCATCTGAAAGAGAAGTCTGTTCGGAGTTTTCTCTTGAGTTGGAATATATTGTTAATAGTATCTATCTTAACTGAACTGTCTACCTCTATATACCTGTCATACATAGGGTCATGATTTGTAGTACTCAAGTACCACTGACTACCACACCCTGAAAAAAGCAGGGAAATAAACACATATAGACTAAAATAAAAATACCTCATAATAAACCTTTCTATATATAAGTATATAGATAACACTACATACCTACAGTAAGACGACTCCCATTTAACAGATGGTCCTTATGTTTATGACCAAATCTCCATTCACAGTAACGAAGAGCTTCTATCACCTCACCATCCACAATACCTTCACCACTCTTCTTAATAAATTCCACCTTCTTGGATTTAGGTCTCCAAGTAACCCCTATACCTCTTAGCATATAATTAAATTTAAAGTTAAACAAATCACTAATACTCAGTATTAGCAAGAATATTTTTAGCGCCCCTCTGTAAATCAGACCTTAGAGGGGACTTTCCCCAAGGTCATTTTGCCGACCTCGACAGCAAGACGGACTACAGGCGGTCAGAGCTGCTGCTGCGCTTTGGTTTCCGTTTAAATGCCCCCACCCCCCTGCGTAAGGGCCTGACGTGGGTTTATCTCAGGGTTATTCTACCCCTGTGCGCATATAGGTTATACCTCATCCCTATACCCCTATACCTGTATATACTTATATCTCTCTCTATATACCTACTTGCGTATATTGACCTATTTTATTTTTACTTCACTTCGCGACCTCAGCCAAAGGTGCGCATTACCTCATCATCCAACCCTAAGATAGTAAAAAGAAATGATATTTCCAAATCGCCAATGTTATTAAATTGTTAAATCTTCTGCTATATGGGAAAAGTAGGTCAATGCCCCCCACTAATATACGAAAAATAAATGACAAAAACAAGGAAATAACGACTTTTTTATCAACAAAGTTATCAACATGACACCCTGTCACTACTCAGATACTACTCATTTCGGGGATACTGTGTTACAAATACCTCTACAGGCCCTCATGCGCCCCTCTGTTAGGGTATTTGTAACACCTATACAGATGTGTTACAATGGTACGCAGAGGGTACTCAAACTGACAAAACGACCTAAAAATAAGTTATCAACAGGTTATTAACAAGGTTTTCAACAATGCGCCCAGGGTTTCGCTATAGGAAAAAAATAAAAAACGCAGAAACACGGACAAGAGCACCCCTTTATTACTGTTAAACTCGTTGCATGGGTGTTTTATAGGAAAGTGTTTGTGTTTATTGTGGTAAAAGTGTATTAGCTCATACTTTTCTATGGATAAATAGGGAAGCATCTGCTTCTCTAATTTAATTTTACAAGGATTTATTAAGGAATTATCGGGTGAGAGTTTACCATAAAGTGGTAAAAAGTGGGATAAAAGGGGGATTTTTGTGGATTTTTTAACGGTCCAAATACTTGAACCAACGATTCATAATGAAAATGAATACGCAGAATAGAAGGATTACTTTGATTAGTACCATATAAGGATAAATAGGTTGGTCTAAATCTTGGCGGGTGAATTAAGGTAGATTTATTTTGTCTTACCTATACGAGGTTGTTCAGGGTTGTTCTACCCTACTATGACTGTTCTACCCATGTTCCACTCTGTAACAACGTACTTAAAATCGTGTTCGTCTAAGAAGTCGTGTACTATCTGTCTCATACGTTCAGAGTTTCCTGTAATAATCTCAGTTCTTAAATAATCCTTCTTCCCATTCAGGAGTCGTTTCTCAAGGATTTTTTCTACGTTACCGTGTCTTATGCCATGTAGGTCTACAGTTATCTTCATACCGTTTGATTCCATTCATCATTAAAGTAAACACCACCTGTATGACTTATCGTATAGTAAGACGTATAATCCACGTTAGGAAAAGGTATTTTAAGTTGTTTATCTGTCTCATATAATAGGGTTTCTTCTGTTGGTCTTAGTGGACTGTATTTCTCTAAGTTTTTATTCCAATTCCACGCGTTACAACCTAACGAAATAAATTGTAGTTTTAACCCTTCATATGATGGATTTTTTTTGGTGACCGTAATCGTCCCTTCTTCGGTTGTGATACTTATATCACCACCCTCATTCATAGTAATTGATTTTATTTCCATTTTGAATCGATTTTATATTTCTTTATATATGTGTTAAAGAGATTCTCTCCACCCATTCCCATGTGGAGTATCTCGGTATCTTGAGGTAAATACTTCTTTGAGCGCACATTGTTTATCTTGTCTATGTGGTCCTCGAATACTTCTATTCTTGGATTCCTACACCTTTTAGGTTTGTGTACTATAATAGTCTTCATAAGTCCCATACCGATGGTCTTCGTTTGGGAAAGCGCGTTGTAATCCATAACCATAATTTAATTAATAATATTTTCATTTTTAGAAACAATTTTGGGTTTATCTCAAAATTTTTCTTAGACACACGAAATCGTCCCTTCCCGCGGGTGGACGTATCTATTGGTCGTGTCTTGAGGTTAATTCTCTTATCATTTCTTTTTCATCTTCTTCCGTAAACTGTATATATGGTCTTTCACAATTGAATGACAACCAATTACCGTCTAACACGGATTCCGCGATTGAACTTGTTACTTCTGATAACTTTGTTTTGTTTCCTACTGTTTTCTTGACGAACTTCTTAATCACCGTTCCTCTCCTATTCTTTTTTGGTTAAAAATAAATCGTAACTACCCTTTATTATATATAGTGTTTTTTTACTTAATGGAGTGAACTGATATTTGTTTATATCATTTAACGTAATCCATTTAACACTCTGATGTGCATTGAGTTTAGGTTTACCACTCTTATATTTGATTATATAAGGATAAAACTCTACTCCGTATTCTTCTCTTTCGGGTATTGAATAATATACATTTATGTCTATATCCAACTCCTCTTTCCATTCACGAATTATCGCGTCATACGGAGTTTCACCTTCCTCAATCTTACCACCTGGCAGTTCCCACAAATCAGGACAAATTGAATCTGTGGATAATCTTTTACCAATTAGAAAAGTATCTTCGTCAACTAATACCCCAACTACTATCTTCATCTTGTTTGTCATCTTCATATATTCCAAGGTGTTTATAGTCAACGGGAATATCATACTTATGTGACATCTTACAAATCATTTCTGTTGCTTTTATCATTTTCTCTGTATTGGTATTCCAAAGAAATCTCGTTACAAAACTTTCGTCAAACATTAGTCGTTTATCTGTCTTATATTGGGTATCTGAAAGTCTGACCAATCTCTACCTTTTAAATTTACATTATCAAAGTAAAATGTCCACTCGTGTTGACCTGCCCATATTTGTTTTGTGAATCCACTTGGTATAAGTGCTCCACCTGCTACATACTCGGGTTCATTGTCAAAATGTACCGTTACATTTACTTTTACTGTTTCAAATACTTTGGATAAGTCTCGTTCAAATCTTTCGAGTTCTTTCCACGGTCCTCTGTTTAGTGATTCGTGTTGAAGTGCACAATTCAGATAGTTGAACGTTTCTCTCAAAGTTTCTTTATCAAAACAATTAAATGCCGCTGCTGGTGCCATATGACCTTTATCATATACATTTGCTTTGTAGTCATCATTGTCTGAAGTTTTCCATCCTTTTGGTTTCCAAAAGTCCATCCCACTTCTACTGATTTCACCTGTTGGACACATCACTGTATATGTCACTTGAAGAGGTTGTTCATAATCCTCACTATAAACCACATGATATAATTTACCGTCATAGTGTTTGATTTGTGCGTTCATCACAGTTGCACTCCACATAAAAATGAAGTACACCAATGCGAACATTAACAGTTTGTCTATATTATCAAATTTTCTCATAATTTTAAATCTTTCTTGATATCGTTTTCTACTACTTTTAAATACTTTTTTCTTTTTTCCTCTGATACGAATGGGACGGACCAAAATTGTTTTGTTTTTAACCATCTACTGATTTTCCATCCAAATACAAATGTAAATACACCCAACACCAATCTCAACTTGACTGAATTCAAATATAATGTGATTACGGGTAACATTGGTGCTCCATGAGTTATATATGTCCTAACTTTTTTATCCCCTAAGAACGGGACAGGATATGCATACAGTTTCGTAATGTTCACAAATTTATATGCGAATCCAGGCGTTAAAACCTCATCAAAAAATGTTTCCATTTTCGGAACTAATCTAAACCACCAAACAGGTGATATAAAGTAAATGTGAGTTGACCAAGTAATCATATCTTGGTATTCTTTTATTAGGTTTGTTCTATCTCTATGTAATTTATCCTCGTATAAATCTATCACTTTGTAGTTCTCACCATTCTCTTCCATTTTGTCAACTATGGTCTTATATATACCACTGTAACAAAATGATTCTTTGTTAGGGTGTCCTACTACTATTAGATGTTTAAATTTCTTTTTTGTCATTTATTGATACTATTTTCCAAGTTAACGGAGTTCTGTTTCTCTGATATTGTTCCATACTCCATTCAATATCATCTGTTTCGATTGTTGTCATATATGGTGAATCATTACGACCACCTGTTCTATTTTGTTCCGTTACTATTGGTGTTATTTCTATTATGTATTTAGTCATCCATTTCTAATTTACGTTCAAAGTACTGAGCAGAGTCCTGAATCTCAGGATTCTGTTTGATTGTTTGCATTGCAATCATATCTTTCATTTTAGTTGTTGACCAACCATGTGCTCTTGTTGTGAACACAATCTTTGGTGGTAAGTCATCACCTGTAAATGATTTTCCGATATAATCCTCACCTAAGATTCTTACATCGGGTTTGAAAAACTTAATCAACTCATAAAGTTCTTCTTCCGTCTGATAAACATAAACCTCATCAATATATTGTATTGCCATCAATGTACGATATCTTTCGTACAATGGAATCACGGGTTTATACTTTGACTTCCTATGAAGTGACGGGTCTCTTTGTAAAAACACTATGAAGTGGTCACAGTGTCTTTTCGCCTCTTGAAAGGTGTATATATAGCCAGGATGAATCAAATCAAAATTACCTGCTGTACATCCTACTATTTTACTCTTTTTCTTTCCCACGTTGTCCTAATAACTTCTTTTTCTTTTTTCTTAAATCTTTTGGTAGGTCCTCTTGATTTGGTGTATGTCCTGTCTCATCTATAACTCTTTGTATACAGAACAACCTCGCGTCTCTATCACCTGTACCCCATAACCAACCTATACTACCTTTTATACTGTCTATGTCTTGTTTTATCTTTCTTAAATTATCTTCTAATAATTCTTCGTCATTTTTATCCAACTTATATGAAACTCCTAACTCACCTGCGAATTCTAACATTTTCACCAAGTTTTGAGTCTCATATGCATGATTTACTCTTTGAAAGATTTCACTATCACCACCTACGTCAGGATGTGCTTTAGTCGCGAGTCTCTTATATAGATTCTTGACCTTTCTCGGCGCATTTTTAAGAAGAGTTCTTTGTCTATCGATTTTCTCTTCTCGTTCTTTTCGTTCACGTTTTGCATTTTCATAATGTATAGTTGGGTCGTCTATTGATGGTTTTAATTTCTTTTTTGGTTTGTCATAAAACTTTTTAAAATACTTGTCAAAATCCTTACAATAGGTCTGAAACTCCTCTTCAACCAATTCTCTCTCAAGTTTTAATACTTCAGATTTTAGTTTTAATAGTTTCAGTTTTTTGTTCACTACTCATCCTTATCAGGTTCATTTACAATCATACACTCAGTAGTAAGTAGTGTTCCTGCAACAGAAACTGCTTTTTCAATCGCAGTTCTTGTAACTTTTGTAGGGTCAATGATACCTTTTTCTACTAAATCACCAAACTCTTCATTAACAACATCATATCCTGTAGTTGTGTTTACTTCTTGTGGTGATGATTCAAATCTATCTAAAAGTACGTCAGGTTTCAGTCCTGCGTTTTCTGCGATAGTTCTAAATGGTGAACTACAAGAATTAAGTACAATATCAACTCCTTTTTGTCTATCACCACCTAAATCAATAGAACCATTGACTAATTGTTTAGCATGAATTAATGCTGCACCACCACCACTAACGAATCCTTCTTCAACTGCTGCTTTAGTAGCGAGAAGAGCGTCATCGATTCTATCTTTCTTTTCTTTCATTTCAATCTCTGATTGTGCACCAACTCTTAATACTGCTACTCCACCACTTAATTTGGATAGTCTTTTCTGTAGTTTTTCTTTTTCAAAGTCTGATTCACATTCTTCTAATTCATTCTTAACTTGAACGATTCTAAGTTCTAAATCTTCTGATTCACCGTGTCCACCTACAATAACTGTTTCATTTTTAGTGGATACAATTCTATCACAAGAACCTAAGTCATCCCAAGTTACATCTTCTAATTCTTTTCCAACACCACCGAATACAGTTGCACCTGTTAATGAACCCATATCTTTTAGTATCTCACTTCTTTCATTACCGAACCCAGGCGCTTTTAGTGCAAGACATTTAAGTGTTTGTCTCGCGGAATTGACTACCATAGTCGCGAGTGCCTGTCCTTCAACTTCATGAGCAATAACTACGATTGGTTTATTTTTTGACGATGCGTTTTCAAGAATACCAACAATATCATCCATATCAGAAATCTTTCCATCAAATAATAAAATTGAAGGTTCTTCATGAGTCACATTAAGTTTTTCTTGATTGTTAATAAAATAGTGTGATAAGTAACCTCTATCAAATTGTAATCCTTCTACGATATCAAGTTCATCATCTGCTGAATTACCTTCTTCAACTGTAATGACTCCATCTCTTCCAACTTGGTGCATTGCTTCTGCAATCATATCACCGATTTGTTCATCACCATTGGCTGATATAGTTGCAACTTGTTTAATCTGTTCGTTACTTTTAACGTCAATTGATACGTTACTTACTAACTTGTCTACAATCTCTTTTACTGCAATATCCATACCTCTTCTAAGTTCGATAGGATTTGAACCATTTTTAACTTCATTCATACCTTCAATGAAAATATATTTCGCTAATACAGTTGAAGTTGTAGTACCATCACCTGCATTATCTGCAGTTTGTTGAGCAGCTTCTTTGATTACCTGTGCACCCAAATTCTTGGTATTGTCTGTAAATTCTACAGATTTTGCAACAGTTACACCATCTTTTGTGATATGTGGTGATGCTTCTGTCTGAATTACTACGTTTCTACCTCTTGGTCCTAACGTGACACTTACTGCGTCTGCGAGTTCTTGAACTCCTGTTAATAGTTTTTGTCGAGAATCCTCTCCGTGAAATACTTGTTTTCCCATAACTTATTTACCTTTTTTTCGTTTTAATTTTGCTTGTTTTATTTGTTCTGCTCTCCACTGTGGTTGTTTACCTCTGATATTACCTCTTTGATTATGAAAACAATTGTAACACAAAAATCTAATGTTGTCTCTTTTGTGATTTGTCCAATCATCATCTATATGGTCAAGAATCAAAGGAATAGAACCGTCTGTCAATCTTTTTTCTTTATATCCACAACTGTGACATTCATGTGGAAATTCTAACTCAGGTTTATGTGAGTTGTTAATTAATCTTTTCTTCAATAAAAAAACAGGATAATTAGGATGTTTACCATCTAAAATGTCATTCAACGCATATTTACCTTGAGTTACATTATATGGTTTCTTTACACCTTTACCTCTCTGATTCTTATGTAAGTCCCAAAGAGTTTTTCCTGTTTCTTCGTCTTTATATAATTTAGAATATTTTTGATATGTAGTTAATGATACGTTAAGGAATCTCGCTGCACCTGAGTTTGATTTGGAGTTCTTCATCGCATAACGAATCTGACTCTCAGTCAAGTTCAAGGGAGTTCTTCCTTTCCCTAAAACATACCCATTTGGTAATTTAAAACCTTTTTTCATACTCTTCATTTATATATAAATATGGTTTACCCATATTTTTCCACTATACTCTCTAAAAATTGGAAATCTCTATAAGATAGTGTCAATCTTTTTTCCTGTACTTTTTGTTCTAAATCATACAGTTTTCTTTTATCTCTATACGACCAAACACCTAATATATGTTTTGGATTTGAATAGAGTATTTCTTTTGCACTTCGTATGAAGTGCCAGTGTCTTGTTAGTTCATTGTCAATCAGTCCTCTAAACCACATTACTTATTTCCAAAGAACTTGGATACTTAACAGTGTAAATGCTAATATCAGTGATACAACAACTTTTGGTGTAAATCCTTGGTTAAAATAGTAGGACACCCCCCACGCATAAACCATCATACCAATACCAAATCCAAGGAATCTTGTTGGCCATAATAGTCCATCAAATCCTTGAACTGCAAACTTTGTTCCGTAGATATAAAGAAGTGATATTGGTATACCTGCAAGTGCCAATATATGTGGGTTATTTTTAAACCATTCCCACTTGAACTGTCCATTCAATTGATGGAAAACACCAAGGTGTCCCAACAAAAATAGAAGTGCACCTAACAATAAATACTTACTGTTCATCTAATTTTTTTTTGTGATTTTCATATGCTAATACATTTGGTAATCCTGAATAGTGACACCACTCTTGATACTGATAATCATCATCAAGATATTTATCATTAGATAGTGGGTCTTTCCCTGCCATCTGAAGGTCCTCTATCCATCTCTTTGTTGCACTCATGAAAGTCTTATTAATATTTCTTGTTCTCTATACAGATTATATTTTTCACCATCTAATCTGAGTTGTGTTCCTGTATTCGGAACAATGACGGTGTCACCGACTTTTAGTTTCATCGGAATCTTTTTTCCTGTAGAAGTAAAGATACCTTCACCAACTGCGATAACCTCACCCTTCATCTGTTCTTTATTAGATTCAGGACGATATAATCCACCTTTGGTCTTTTCTTCTTCTTTGATTACTTTGACTAATACATAGTCATTTAAAGGTTCGTAATTCATAACTTTTTCCTACTTAATATTTTATTTGTACCTTAATATACAAAAAATTTAGTTAATAAACAAACTTTATAGTTCATTTTTTCTTAAAATATTGATGACTTCATTCAAGTCCTCAAACTCATTAAATACAATTTCAGTATCTGCTACTTCTACTGAAATATCTTCATCCACCCAATCTTCTGAATCATTTGATATAAATTCAAGTCCACCGATTGTTAGTGAATAATAACAAAACTCATCTACACCTTCAACCTCATCGAACCTTTTAAATCCAAGGTCGATTAAATCTTGTTCAGTCATTTAGTTCTCCTATCTTACGATATCAAAACTTTTGATACCATCACAGTCCAAACAGACCTCAGTGTCTATCCTTCCCCTAACACATGAATCGTGTTCCCAAAGATATGCTGTATTCTTGGAACCACACTCACATTTAGAGTCAGTACACTTGATTCTACTGAACCGTTTAAGTTTCGGGTGGTTAATCCACTCCTCTCTTAAATATATCATAACTATAGATTTATATCATTAAAACCACCATTTTTCTGAACAATTATACCTTCTGCTCTTACTTCATTAGGTTTTTTATCACTATTATTGTTGATTAGGATTCTTTCGGCTCTACCGATTCCCATCACTAATTGATGGAATGGTATTCCTAAGATGTCCATTTCTTGAATTGTTTCATGTCTCAATGACTCAGGTCTTGCAGTAGTTAATACAATGTGGTATCCTTTTTTGAACCAATCCACCATCTTATCTACAACTCCTGGCAATGCAACACTGTTAAACGGGTCAAGGTCTTCAAAGTTCACTTGGTGAACCAAAGTCCCATCGATGTCTGTGAAAATAGTTTTATTTGTCATACTTTATCTAATTACAATACTAATATAGGTATTTTTACCTACATTTCCAAATTTCTAATGTTAAATTTATGTTAATTTTTTTCTTAATCTAAACTTAGGATTTAGGTATTTATCATATAATTTATCCAACTGTGGTTCTGATAATCCTAAATCTAATAATCTAATTGTGTCTTTTGAAAGGACAGAATCTTCTGTGTAAATGTCTTCATACCAAATTAAATGTGTCGTAACTGTTCTTCCGTGAAAGTTTAGTAACCATTGGTAGTTTTCTATAACGTGTTTCAAAGAATCCTTTGTCACTCTTTCAGTTGGTTCATATTGATTTATATATCCATAAACAAATGCGTTTTGATGACTAATTACAGTTTCTCTGAAGTTTCCTCTCATCAATATGATAGTTTTATCAAACTGTCTATAGTTTTCATCAATCCACTCATTTTGAAAGTTTGGACCTACTAATGTTTTGAATATAACATTTTGACCAATTGAATCACCTTTTTCAAATGGTGGATTTGTTTTGTAATAACTTTTCCACAATCCTCTATTAAATGGTTCTATTACCATTTTGTGATTCATAATGTCTGAAAGTCCATAATGAAGTGACGTACTACCACACCTTCCGTGTCCTAATAATAATATTTTCATCCTACTGTATTTCTATCACACCAAGGTTCATCCGTAACAAATGGACCATCAACTGATGTTGGAATATATTCCCATGCTAAACTAAATCTTGTTCTATCGGATATGTTTGGATAACAACCGTGAACTAAGTTTATATCAAAGAAAGTTGCGTATGGTGCAGGTCTTTCTAAGTCTATTATATTGAATGATTCTAAATTAGATTCACTAATCCATCTAATCCAAGGGTCAACTTCACTAACTACATCATGTTCTAAAATACCATTTTTATGTGAGTTTTCTACAAGTCTTAAACATCCATTCTCTTTTGATGTATCTTCTAAATATATTGCACAACTTACAATCTTACTACTATCACCTTTGAAGTAATAGTTGTCTTGGTGCATAAATGTTGACATTCCAACTTTTGGTTTCATTGGAAAGAACTTACTGATATACACATCAACAGTATCATCAGTATTTAATATCTCTTTTGCTTTTTTAACTAAAATAGGATTTGATGCGAGTTCTAAAAACTTTGGTTGATAATTACACGCTCCATTTATTTTATTAAGATTGTCTTCACCATTCCACGAAAAGTGAGAATGTTGTTTACCGTGAGTACCTTCATATGTTTCTTTACATATGTTTAGATAGTATTCGTGTTCTTCTTTTGTTAAAAAGTTATCAATAAGTTCGTAACCGTTTATCATCTACCAATTTTCAGGTTTTCTCGCTTCAGGATTATCTGTCCAACTTAATAGTCTTGTATCTTGGATATCGTGTAGTATAACTGTTTTTGGACCTATCTTTTGGTCATAAAAATATTCATACGAAAGTAATGCAACATCAGTATCCATTTGTTCTATGATTTTGTCATTAAACATTCTACAACCATTTGCCCAATAAATGTCAGTGTAAGTTTTTAAACACTCGTTTACTATTCTTGAATTTGGTGCTGCCATATAAACTGTACAGTCTATTAGAGTATTATTTTCTTGTGATGGTTTCATTCCTGAAACAAAAGTATGTTGTGGATTCAATCTATCTAAAACTGTATTAAAAGACTTGACAGGTTTTGCGTCTACATCAACATAGACTCCACCATGGTCCCTAAGTAATAAAAGTCTAATCCTATCACAAATAAATGCCCACCTGTATAAGTCAGGTTCTTTCGTGTAGTTCTGAAGGAACTCATCGTCTTTGTACTTCTCTTCAAATACTTCATTACCCCAAAGATAGTGTGTATAATCAGGGTGTAAATCTATCATTTCCTGAACGAACTTTTTACAGTGTTCAGGCATTTCATTATCACCCAACCATAGTTGATGGATGATTTTAGGGATTTTTACTTCCATATGTAACTTTCTTTATTTTATATAAATATAATTTTAAATTTAATCAAATTGATAAGTGACCCATTTTTTCGTGTAACCTTTTCATATGTTTACACGGTGAGTAAGGTCGGAACTGTCGTGCCATACATTCACAATCTGATATATGATAATCTATAACGGTTACATTGTAATAAGACAACTTACCTGTCTTCTTATTACGACTACCCATCTCTCTATACTGCCACTTGTTTAACATGGACAAAATATCCATAGTGAAACATATAGTAATCCAAAAACCCCACCTATAAACAAAGTAGACACAATCGCCTCTATTGGGTTTTCAATTATACTTTTTACTGCGTCTCGATTAAATTCGTACCAATCTTTCATAATATTCAATTTTAAAAAAAAAAGGTGGTTTGTTTCACAGGTTTTTGTCCCTTAAGTCTAACCACCTTAGGAAAAGACTTGCGTTTCTTTTACTTACCGTTTAGATGACCTAATGGATTCAATACATTACATATGTTTTTGTATTCTTTATCGGTCATATAAGTTTTATTTTTAAGTAGGAACTCTGTTTTGTTTTCAAAATGGTCTTTCAATTCGTTCCACTCATTCATCCAATACTCAACTGTACCCCACTTTGGTTTATTGTTTACAAATACATAAGAAGGGAAATACTTCATTGGAGTACCATTGTCAGTAGTTGGGTTGTCATTTCTGTATTCATAGATATCTTCCATACCATTGAAACTACCACCTTTGAACAGTTGAGAGAAGTTCTCTATTTGTTCGTAAATATCTTTATCTACTGATGAACCATCTTGGTTAGAAACGTAGATATCACAAGAAGAACCACCACTATATACTGAAGAAGTTGCCCATACATTCAACAAGGGAAAGTTTTTCTTAACATATTGTTTGATTATTGAAGAACAATACTTTGCTCTCATTTGGATGTAGGTTTCATCTTCCCACTGAGTGGAACCCTTGAGTACCACTGCTGATTTTGGTAACTCGTAGTTGACACCTTTGATTGTTAATTTGATTTTTTTACTCATATTTTTTATTTTTAAACTCTTATTACTCATTCTTACACTACTAATATAGTAACTTTTATTGACAATTCCAAATTTTTAATGTTAAATAATTGTTAAATTTTGTTAACATAATAAGTTAGTAATGACTCTTCTTTAACCTTGTTATATTCGTTAGCGTCCACTTTTATTCCAAGTTTATTTGCAATATCTAATCCTTTGTCCCACGCATTGACCTCATTTATGAATTTATACATATTAAACTTTTTTGGGGATTTATCCTCATCAATTTGTTTAAAATAGTTTTCATATTTATTTTGATAAGCGTGTCCGACTTCGTGTAGTAACGTATAAAGACCGTTCTTTTTCAGATTATGATTATGGTGAATAAAAATAGTTTTGTTCTTATGTCCCATAAAGGCGGTTATCTGACCCATTTTAACATCTATTCCTAAATCGTCCTTGACGTACTTAGAAACCTTTTGAAAGTCTGTCACTATATAAACTTTATGTAATCTTTTTCGTAACTTATTGCTTCTTTTTCATATGG
>CERT01007775.1_pt1 | contig 15946 bp, 14 predicted proteins | sample 530691 | NCBI WGS metagenome assembly CERT01 (sample SAMEA2620861, study PRJEB7988) | marine metagenome | biome: marine biome (ENVO:00000447); feature: surface water layer (ENVO:00002042); material: "saline water (ENVO:00002010), including plankton (ENVO:xxxxxxxx)" | depth 5 m
AGTCTGGAACTTCAAACCACCTGCTAAATCACCACCATCATTGAAAGCAAGAATTCTAGCGGCGTTGTATGTTCCTGTGTTGCTTCCGCTAGTGTCGTTGTTGGAGAAGGTAATCTGCCCAACGGTGTTCTCGGAGTTTCTAGCACCGTGAAGGATAATGTTTGCTTGTTGGCCGCTAGTCGCTGTTGTCTTTACCGATAGAATGGGCGAGCCTGTACCTGTGGTTTTCAGTTCTGTGTTCGTTAAACTACCATCATAGGTTAGGGTGGATTCGCCATTCAGAGCGTCAGCACTACTGAACGTGGCTATCCTATTGTTAGCACCGTTAGCGACTGCTGATACTGCCCCGCCACCGCTTGCGGTATCAATGGAATCTTGGAGATTGTCTATGGTCATGTATTTCCAGGAGGAGGCAGACTCATCCCAAAGCAGAATCTTGTCATCAGTAGCATCTGTCGATTCAGTCAATTCCGAGAGATTCACAGGATCGTCTAATGCAACCGTCACGGTATCAGTAGCACCAACGCTTGTCACTATGGGCGAGGAACCCGCTATGTCCAATGTGTTTCCATGAGCTATCGTTTGATTCGAGCCACTATCTGCGGTGAGGGTGAAAGTAGTAAGTTGATTCGTATTCGTATCTGAGGTGAAGGTGAGGTTGTTCTGCATATAGGTCTTCAGCCTACCCATTGTTGCCTTACGGTTTGTCCCATCTGCCCCATCATCAACAATGAACAAATCTGCATCGACAAGGGCAGCACCTATGTCCGTCATGCCATCTATGTCTAAGGTGAATGTCTTGCCCGACAGGCCGATACCTCCGCCCGAACCAACTGCTAGATGTTGAGTGACGTTGCTCTGTGCTATCCTACCATCATCAAATGTGCCACTTGTAATCTTTGAAGTGGCTAAACTAGGAATGTCGGATGCGGATAGTCCATCATCAAGGATATTGATTTCCGCTAAGGTTGCAGTAAAGCCCAAGTTGGTCAGACCCTGTGCCTGTTGTGTGCTAGTGAGGGATTGGTTGTCGTCAATCCTCAATCTGTTGCCAAGCGAAGTCGCAGTCGTGGTTGAGAAACTTGCATCATCGTTCAGAGCCGCCGCCAATTCATTCAGAGTATCTAGGGCGGCAGGGGCAGAATCGACTATGGATGCAGTCTTGCTGTCCACATATGCCTTAATGGATTGCTGAGAGGCGGCGGCAGTAGCACTGTTGGATGAAAAGTTATCCTCATCGAGAAGGGTCAATTGCGTGTTAGTGTCAGTTGAAACGAAATTCAACTTGCCACCTGTGTCATCATAGGTGACAGAAATATTCGTTTCCGTATTGGCACTCACCATAGCTCCAACGATGTCCTGCACCTGTTCTGTGCTGAGTTGAGTGTTGGTATCTGTGGCAGCAAGTGTTAGCGTTCCCGCCGCATCATCGTAAGTTTTGGTTATGTTAGAACCTGCCGTGATTACTCCTGCTACGAAGTCCTCAACTTGCTCTTGTGTTAGTTGAGTGTTAGTATCAGTTGATACGAAGTTTAGTTTTCCGCCTGTGTCATCATAGGTGACTGCGATGTTGGTTTCGGTTCCTCCATCAACCATCGCCCCTACTATGTCCTGGACTTGTTCTGTTGATAGCTGGGTATTGGTATCCGTTGCAGTTATGGTGAGTTGTGTATTGCTATCCCTAGTCACTGTGACGTTCGTACCCCCTACGATGGTGATGTCATCGTTGCTACCTGAGCTTGGGTCGAGCCTCAATGCGGGGTTATCGTTGTCTCCACTTGTCTGTGCGACTAGAAGATCATAGGTGATTGCTGATGCTGCTGAGAAGGTGATAGTGTCGCCTGTTTCTTCAATGGTGACGTTCGTACCCGCCGCTAATGTGACGAAATCTGTACCGCTTCCTGACCCTCCTGCGGTTAGATTGATTCGAGCATCACCACCACTTGCGGATGTGCTAACCGAATATGTCGTGTCAGCAGAGACTAGGGTTATCTCATCGTTGTTCTGAGTGACGGTAGTGTTTGTCCCTCCTGTAATTTTGACTGTATCTGTGCCACTTCCGCTACCGCCCGCAGTCAGGACTATGTTCGCGCCACCTGTCACAGTAGCAGAACTGATTGCATATGTGTGATTCAAATCATCTTGGAACGTCAAGGCTCCGCTTCCATCGGTCTTGAGGGTTTGATTTGCAGTTCCGTCTGATGTCGGCAACGTGAATCCGCTTGCACCGAACTTGACCTTACCCGTGCCATGTGGTGCAAATGTGATGTCATCGTTATTCCCTGATGTCTTGAGAGTCAGGGGGGAGGCGGTGACTAGCTCTCCGCCCGATCCTGTCGTATGCAACCTTATGTCAAAGTCATCTGAGTTGGGAGACTTGAGGTCAATCCTAGCACCAGAGTCGCCACCAATCTCAATGGTTGCCAATCCGCTACCGCTACCCAGGGCAATGACTTCATCCGCACCATTGTCTATCGTTAGCGTAGTGCCATCGTATGTGAGCGTGGACTCACCCTGAAATGCATCTGTGCCTGTTGCGGTAAGGACACGGTTGTTCGCACCGCTACCCATGAAGTCGCTGACATCCACGCTGAACTCGCCCGAGCCGCTAATGTCGATTCCTGTCCCTGCCGATGGGACAGACCCTGCGTTCAGACCTATGTTAGCACGAGCGTTTGATTGCTCAGTAGCCGTTAATCCTTGACTGTTAGTATCGACTCTGACACGGTTGCCAAGAGCAGTTGTCATTGTACCTGTAAAATTAGCATCATCATTTATCGAGGCGGCTAGTTCATTCAAGGTATCTAGTGCCGCAGGTGCGCCCCCTAGTAGGTTGGATACGCGAGTATCGACATAAGCCTTGACGGATTGTTGAGATGCGGCATGAACCGCAGAGTTTGATACGAAGTCATCTTCGTCTTTGAGGTCAAGCGTAATAGTAGCTGAGTAATCCCCACTCCCCGTGTTAGTTTCGCTTTGGATGAGCATCCCTGTTCCGGCGGTTAAATCGACACCCGATGTGATGTCGGCCAAGACTGCATAACCATAGGACAGTATCTTGTCTTGTATGGCGGCAGATGTCATCAACGAGGTATCGTTGTCAGCAAAGGATTCCGAACTGATTTGTAGGCTACCGGCGGCTAACTCGGAGACTGTCAAGTCAGCCACGTTGAGTGTGATTGCTCCGCTAGTAGCCGTGCCTGTCAGGCCGGTTCCTGCCGCAACGCTATACACTACACCCGAAACACCTCCGATTGAACCTCCTGTGATGCTTACTGCGTCAGAGTTCTGCGTAGCCATTGACCCCAGGCCCAATGATGTTCGAGCCGTTGCACCGCTTTCTGCCACCCAATTACTGCCACTTCCAACGATAAATACCCCGTCAGAGGGGGTCATTTGGGCAATAGTCAGTAAATCTCCATCAAAGGTTTGGAACGTATTGCCGCCGCTTACTTGGCCGTCTGCTGGATTTACCACAGGATCAACGGCAGTAGCGAGCAAACTGAATGTGATTACCTCGCATTGAATCGTGTACCTGAATAGTTTCTTTGACCTGTCAGAGAGGTCTGTCCTGGTCTTGTATATGAGTCGGTCAAAGTTATTGTTGTCTCCCTTCCTGAAAGCATGAATGATTCTTCTTACTTCATCACGAATCTCCGATAGTCTTTCACGACTATCCACAGTCCTGCAATCAATCGTGATATTGACGTGCTCGTTCACATAGTCATAGATAAGCTCAGGTTGTGCCTCATTGTGAGCAGTCTCAAAGATACGAATGACATCATTGTCTAGCATCCTTACTCTCTTAGCATCGCCCTTATCCACATCAGCAATGTCCTCGATGGATGGTTCAGGGGGCTTTGACCAATTAGTTGCGAGAATATCTCGCAATGCACTTATCGCATCCTTAGCCACGTTTCGCCGCCTCCTCGAATTTATCCTTAGCCTTGAACATGGCAAGGCGGAATGGACTATTCTCCATCTGTCTCATTGCATTATGTTGCATTTCTTCCTCAGAATATGGTATGCCATCGGCTTGCGCCATGATTTTCTCTTCGGACAATACCTTCTCATGCATATGAGGCTCATTCTTGATTACATTAGCAGAGGCTTTTGACAGTTGCTTTGCAGCATCCCTCATCTGCGTGATTTGTTCAATCAGACCCTTATGCACAGACTAACCACCCATGCCCGCTACAACAATGCTTTCTTGATAAGGAATCAAGATGCGCTTGACTTCTTCCTCTAACTTAGTAATCTTTTGTGGGAGATCGACATTCTGAGTTCCTTCGGGGAACATGGCTGTGTAGTCATCAGTCATCATAATGTCCAATGCGACTAGCTTGGTACAAGCATCCTCTATGGACTTGTCAAGATACCTCTCTCCATAGACGTATGTTAGTTTGATGCTATGGTTCTCAAAGAACGGGTATTGATTGTTGAACATGATTGCACCGTTGTCTTCCATAGACCACCAATCCTTTTGCCTTTGTTCGTCAGTAGCATCACTGTCAAACCTAGTCTGGAAGATGTCTGTGACATTTGCAGATAGGCCCGATTGGAAATTGGATGTCAAGTCCTCAACGATAGTCAAGGCGTTTCCATCTCTAGTGCATCTTGCAACTTTGATTGATGCTCCTGTGCCATAGTAATACAGACCGTTTCCTTGTGTAAAGCCGGAACCGTCTGTGACATTGAATGTGCTACCTGTGGATGTAGCGACTGAATTGACAGTGGTACATAGAGCGAGGTCAAAGCAACTTAGGTTAGTCGTTGCTATGGTTGCGTCTTCACCCTCATCCGTTGAACGCATACTGCTAATCAACACATTCCCATCTCCTTCGTCACTATTGGCGGTTGCCAGGAATTCATTACTCACGTTGAGTGCTTTGCCATTGTCAGTCATGCTACCTATCTGTATGGCAGTCTTACTCGCATCCGCATCCTCATTGATTAGGCTTGCAATCTGACTTGCAATGGTCTTGACACCGAAGTCCTTTGCCCATGTAGTGCCTGACGTGCCACTTGACAATGTAGCCGTATGTGCTATATTGGGGCATAGGAATATCTTGTCAGTCCCATTGAACAGATGAGGATCTTTGAGAACTAGCCTGACTCGTGATGCGGCGAGCTCTCTATATTTGTCTCCTTGCCAAACTCCCATCCTCAGAACCCTTTGAATGGGCCTGTTCCTAAGATAAATCGCACCAACATAATCTGTGTAGTATCGGCGGCGATAGGGCTTGAACGTAGTGAAGTTCTGATACTCATCGACAACAAGCCTGGGTCGCCATGCTATTCTGCATATCCTGTCAATGTAGTCCTGTCTTCTTCGGATAAGATTCTCGACTTGGGCCTTACTGATACCCCTTTGTGATGAATTTGAGAGAATTGTTGTAGGTTGGACATTTGCCTCGTTTGCTTTGGTGTAAGCAGTTCCTGGATTGGCCGCTTTGAGAGTGACTCCACCACTCGAACCTGTTGATTCAATACCCGTCAAGGTAAGGGTGCAACCCAATGCATCCACGTTATCGTACAGGGTGATGACATCACCTGATGCAAAGCCCCACCTTCGATAGTCTGCTCCTGCAATTGGAATTTTGATTATTGAAACTGCATTTTCTGTGGCAGTCGTGGTATCACCAATCAATGCCGTAGGCTTGGCTTCGGGAAGTTGTAGGTATGATTCCACTTTGGCTACTGTTGTATAGACAAGATCGTCAGGATACAACGGTTGGCTTGGTCTATGCCCAGGATTGAATGTTCGTGGCATTACGCTTCATCCTCCCTAGCTCCCCAAATTGTAGTCCATGTCTCCACCACATCCTGCACAACTAGGGGTATAGCAAAAGTGAAGCAACCCACAGGACAGGCATCTCGTTCCTGAACCGATGTTTTGAATGTCATATCTCTCTCTTCCTCTTATCTTCACGCGGACAGTCTCGGCCTTCGCAAGGTTCTCCTTGCTAAAGGGAGAGTCGTCAGTTCGTATGGAACCTTCGTCTGTGGCAATCTCAGCCATTCGCACCTTACGGCGGCGTTCTATTTCGTGTGCTTCTTCAAAGCAGAGTTCATCTAATTCTACTGCCACCGGCAAGCCCCCGCTTAGGCTCGCCCACCTGTGACTGAGACATAAGTGACTACTGTTGAAAGATTGGTTGCGTTTGTGACCTCATCCAATGCAGCACTATCTGCACCGGCTTCGTATGCCAATACTTTCTTGTTGGTTCTATCGTATTGGAATACATATCCGCCACTCACTTCTATGCCTACTGTTTCTATGTTCTCAACGTAAGTAGTCAGATCTAATGGCTCTCCACCTGTTGGATAAGAGCTATCAAAGGTTATTTTTAGAGCGACAGTTAGTCTGTTGCCCGTCACATTCGTTCTTCCAAGTTGCTCAACAGTGAGTGCCATACTGATACCTACGTTATTTTCAATCCTATTTAACCACTACTTTACTCATGCAGTATTGTAATCTTTGCAATGTTGCTTGCTCCGGCGGTGAAAACCTTGCCTCCTGAGAGTGCTAGTGTGAATTTTACCCTACCACAAACTGCTCCATTCCATGAACCTGCTGCACCTGCGGGGTTGTTGATAGTCAAGTGAACTCCTGCTGTGTCGGTGTTAGCTCCTTCCGCAATCTGGAAGTGACCAACTAGATTTGTAGCAGTCCTAAAATCAAGACTTGCTACTTGTTCGCAATACTTGTAATCGGTTCCGCCGTCTGCTTCTGCATCCATTGAGATGTCCATTGATCCTTGAGTAGCACCATTGGAGTTGCTTGCCATGCGAGACATATCTAGTATGATACGGGAAATCTTCCCATTCATGTCGATAGTGCCACTTATGGAACCCGTGCCATCTCCGGTTATGTCCAGGACTCTGCGGTTGATTCGAGTGCGACTTGCGTAGCGGCCTACGCCATCGTCAATCTCATCGTTCACTCAGATGCCCCCGTGATATGCTCACGGGCCTGATCCATCATTGAGGCTTTCGTTGAACGGTTGTTCACGGCTATGCCTTTGTCGGAACACCATGACATCATCTGTGCTCTCGTCATCTTGGAGTCAAACCCTGCCGCAGCTAGGAGAATGTCCACATCCACTTCTTTGTCAGATATAGGTGGCAAGGGTTCCTCTTCCTTTTCAGGAAGAACTGTCTCCTTAACCTTCTCGACTACCTTCTGTGGAATCTCTGCTACTTTCTGTGGAATCTCTGCTACCTTCTCAACCGCCGCTACTGCCTTTGCTTTCTTAGCGGGTGGTTCTTCGATAGCCGAGGCCATGTCCTTTGCTTTAGAGTCGTGGACTTTCCAGGCGGTTCCGCCATTGTCAATCATTGGTATGATTTTGTTGCGGATAAGATCCTCTGGTACGTCATCCCTGGTCTGCCCTCGTGCGAATCCGATGCGGCTATGTTTGCCGATCTTTATCTCACAATAGGGCCGCGCCCCAACGTATTGAAGGCTAAGAGCCATATTGGCTCACCTTCACCTGTATAGGAACGTAAGGCGGTGCGTGTCGCCATCTCCACCTGTGTCTGAATCGAAACTGATGGTCGTGTCGGTGAACCCAATGTTAGGAATATCTCCTGCGGCTTTGTCAGTCACGTTCACTACCGATAGTAGTGCGATAACCTTTGTTGGGTTGATTAAATCCGTCACGGCTGATGGTGTGTTAGCGTCACCGAAGTCAAGAGTGCTGTTAGTGGATGCGGATGTTGCCACCACATCGACACACCCCATGTGTAGTGCGCCTCTTACTGCGTTGCTCCCTAGTGGGCTTTGTAGCCAATCGGTGTTCTCTGTTTCCACGTTTCCTGCCCACATTCGTAGGTTGAAAACGACTGCTGTGCTTGCTTCTGTTAAGTTTGCTGATGCCATATCTTTTCACTCCTTTATTTCTCCATCATCTCCAAGCCTTCACGCGGCGATGTCCCTCACCTTTCCGTGTGCTCGGTAGAATAGTTGCCATAGCTCTCCCATCGTGTGGAACATTCCCATCTGTCCTAGCCTGTTGATGCCGAAAGGATCTCCTGTCTCTATACCGGACTCGTGGTATAGGGTTGGCTTGGCGGTGCAGAAGTAAATGTAGTCCGAGTCGATGAAATACATTCTCGATAGTTCGCCTGTGTCTGCGTGTACGTCTTTCGATGGAATTAGAGGTACGCCGTTGTAGGTTGCTACTACGAATCCGGCTTCCATTCCTGGAACACCCTTTACTCCGTTCACGCCTGGAACGACTCTCTTCATCTCGGTGAACCTCTGTTGAGGTTGTAGGAGCTGCTGAACCTTCTCTAGGGTATCGTAGCCGGTTAGTATGACCTTTGGCTGTCCACCCTTCTCCCATACGCTTCTGAACATTCCGTCAATGACGTTCAGACTGAGAGCGCGAGAAGCACCTGCTGCACCTGCATCCACGTTAGCATCGTACCACTGTGCAACTGATCCTGTGCTTCTGGTGATGTTGTATTGGTTGTGGTCTGCAATCGTGTCCACGAAGTCGGTTGCGGTTTCCACGAAGGCCGAGGACAAGCACCTGTCAAGGGACTCGAAGTCGTTTCCTGCTGCGGTGTCCGTATCCTCAAGGAGCATGACGTTGATGTGCTCGGCGTGATGCTTTGCCATCTCCATCTTCATTACTGCCCTTGCATCTCCAAGACCGTCATCCTTGTCGGCCAGGAACATTGCAGTCTCGCTTAGGTCGAAGGTGTGAGCCACAGTCTTGGGCTTTGTGCTGACCTCTGCGAAGGTTGGCTTGCTGCTCTCGGGTAGAGTACCGTTCTCAGGTAGTCCACCGCCCTTGTTGAAGGAGGGCTTGTCAGTGACGACCCTCCATCCACTCTTCTCCCAGGGCTTCTTGGGCAGTATGCTGAAGGCGTTGAACTCCTGGTTGAGCTGTGACCAAACCTTTCGGCCAAATATTGCCTGGTAGGTTCCTGTCGTACTGCTAACCAGAGGTGAGTCTGCCTTGAGCAAGTCTGTTCCAGAGTAGGCCCATGCGTTTGCACCTGCTCCCGCACCGTAGTATAGCCTCTCCATGTCTTCTATTGTTCGTATGTATCCAACTGATCCACTCATTTTTTCACTTCCTTTATCTCCTAGTCACCCTAGACGATTACTCGCCTACCAATGCCCTCCTTGCTAGATCCTCTGTCGCTCTCCAAGAGTCGAGGTCGTTCCCCATTGCGGCGAACTCCTCGTTGGTTGGGACTCGAATGTCAGTTGTTGGTTCGGCGGACTTCTGGAGGTCTGCGCTTCCGGCTGCGGATAGGTTTGCTATCTCGTCTTTTAGAGATGCAATCTGTGTACCGAAGTCGTTTGCCTTCTGAACCTCTAGTGCGCGAGCAGTCTCGGCCTCGTAGCGAGCCTCCCAATCCTGCTTCACAATAGCCTTCAATGCCTCCTCATCTCTGAGTGCAGCGTATGCGGAGTAGCCCCTCTCTAGTCCTTCGGGTGTGACCTCGCCGGACTTGATGACGTTCTTGTTTCCGCTTGGTGCGCTGTATGCCATGTTAGCAACGCCTGGTTGCTTGATGACGTACTGATTGCCACCAGGAGAAGGTAGTGCTGGCTTTGCAGTCTCGGATGCGTCTTCGCCGCTTCCAATCTCATCGCCCTGCCCTCTGTGAGAGTAGCCACCCTGTCCATCCACTCCGACCATGTATGCCTTCTCTAGGCCGAAGTGAGTCCTGAGTCCATCAAGATCCACTCCCTGCTCGTGTGCGAACTTCTCAAGAGTGTCGATGTATTCCAGAGCATCCTGGGTTGCCTTTCCGACTCCATCGTCTTCGTACATACCCATTTCCTCGTTCATCTCATCGCTCGACTCCTTCATGGAACCCTTCATCTTGGGATCCATCTTCTCGTCTTTTTCTTCGCCTTTGTCAATAGCCTTCAGTATTCCATTCAGGCTATCCCTAATTTCTGTCAATGCTTCGTTGTCCGTCATTTTATTCACTTCACTTTCATCCATTTTGAGGATTGTATAACCGGCCTCGGGGTTGATGCCCTTTTTGCAAAGGGTAATTTCATGCAACTCAAGGTCAGTAATCTCACGGTGGTTGCCATGCTCTGCCGTGTGCTTGTTCACACGGAACAGGGCTTGGCCCCCTATTGAAAAGGCACGGAGTTCTCCATCTCGTACCTGCTTTTGCACTTCTCGTGCCTTCTGAATGTCGCTGCGTATCTTGCATACGACAAAGAGGCCGTGATCGTCCACCTCGGACTTCCACACACGGCCTTGTGAATCTGCGTAGGAATCAACGACTTCTCCGACTTGGATGCCGCTATGTGCAAGCTGAACATTTCTGTATGCCTTGTTGTCCATAAATTTTCCAAAGGCTTTCTTTAGAGCCGCAGCAGGTATTCTGTCACCCTGCTTGTCCACCATGTCCACGCTTGCGTATCCGGCAACGAATAGTTCACTACCGGAGTCTTCCTTGATGATGAAATCTGCACCAAAAGCAGACCATCCAATGGAAGGTTCTAGCATCTGTGCCGTTGCCATCAAACCCTGCTACTTTTCTCAATTGTATATGAATAACAACATGACAGGGTTGTCAGCCATCACAGGGCATCATCATGACGAAGGGCTGGCAGTACCTCGTTTTCTTCCTCTTCGTGATTTTTATCTTTACCAGGGAAGCGAATGACTGCTTTCCCTTCTTGAATGGTCAATGTTGCCTCTCCGTCTTCGGTGGTGACAACCATGTTCATTGGCCTGAATGATGAGTTGGGATCTATCTCAACTCCTTCCTTCTTCGGCTTCCCGAATGTTGTGTTCTCCTCATCAGTAATCTCAGTCGGGCCTGTGGGTGCGGTGATGTCTGCTTGCATACCTGACCATGCGCCACCATCTGATGATGCTTGGTTCATACGAGGGAATGCAAACTTCTCCTGTATGTCGTCATCAATCGCCTCATTGACTGTCCACCTCTTATCCTCAATCTGCTCAAGACCGTATTCGCCGCCATACTTGTCGAGCATATTCTGAGTAAGACCATCAACAGTAGCAATCAATTCCTTTGCAGTCATGGCCTTGTTTTTGTTCATGATAGCCTTTCTCGAATATCGCATAATCCTAGTGATGCTATCATTATCATCATGCTCGCCTTCAATATTCACCTCTGGTGCTTTGTCCACAGCCTTCCTAAATACAGGGCGTTGCCTGTACGAGGGTATAGCCATGTTTTCCCTGCCGACATACAATGCGGCAACAGGACTCCAAAGAGGGAAATGGGACTTTGCTTGCTTCACCAAGTAGCTCGGGCCATCATACTCGGAAACGTATGTTCCATTCTCATCCGAATCTAGTTTTACAATCACAGGAGTGAAGATGCTAGGATACTCAAGTATGATGTTTGAATCTCTTACACTCATCTCAGGCAAGGGTGGGTGAATCGCACTCTTGCTTATGTCATCCTGGGCATACAGTATCCACTTTGGATGAACCGACTTCTCTTTCATAAATGTCGATTTGGCATCTCGAAGAAACAAATCCGTTCGGTCAAGTGATGCTATGGTCTTCATTAGTCCATCTTCATCAGTAGTGACGCATGAGTTAGGAGATGGGAAATGAACATGATCTGTTGAACCATACAATGTCCGTAGGGCATCGACCCTATCAGACAGGGGTTCCTGACTCATATCTGTGTCTTTGTGAACTAGCAAATCCACAACAGTTAGGACATTACCTTTGATGTATGCATCAAACATAGCATCTCCTTGTATGCTATCCTTGAGAGATTTCTTGACTTTGCTTGGTAAGCTCCCAGGCTCTATGCTCTTGCCTTTCTTTTCGACAAAGACCCTCTTGCCCTTTGGCTTCTTCTGAATAACCCACTCTCCGCTAAAGCCCTTGAGAGTGTCCATGTCATCCAAGTCACGCAGGACATGAGCAGGTTTGACTTTGGTTTCAAAGACACCTGTTGGTTCCCAATCAGGGTCTGCCTTCGTGATTGTATCTGTTAGATGCATACCGCCCATCATCGTAGGTTGGAGTGCATTGATTTCCTTTGTCTTTGGAAGTATTGGCCTACTAGCATGATTCACATCAACTGCATTTAGATGCAACTCGTGTGGTGTTCGTTGTAGTATTGTGAATGGTTGCTCTCTCTTGTTCCATACTAATTCGCCCGTGTTCCTGTCAAACTTGTAAGTCAAGTCTGTGGGCATCTCATGACCCCATGAATCGGTTGCGGCATTATTGTATAGGGGTGCTACAACTAATTCAGAGTTTGGTGATACGGAACCGAACATACCTATCTTTGAAGACAATTGCCCCGATGAAGTGTCAGGCAGTTTGTATTCTCCGTCATGAACGCCATCTTTTCGCATCAACAGATGATTAGCCGCATGAAGAATTTGTCCTATGTTCCCTCTTGCAATCGTATTCATGTTGGGATCACCGTTGATTGGGTGTAGGACTTCAGGCCCGAATTGTTGCATTACATTACTTGCAATTTGTGAGGCTACACTAGCAAGTGCAGAGTCGCTATCGACACCATGCTGATTGTGTAGAGCATAGTATGTTGAGTTTGAGTTAGGATGAGGTTCTCTCAATGCTCCGAGTCTTGCAGAACCTAATTCTGTTGTCCGCATCATCATGTCGCCAAAATTACTCATGAGCATGGCCGCATCTGGTATGACTATTCTGCCACCTGTGCCTTGAACCTCAGAGGGGTGGTTGTTGTGACGCATTGATGCAGATGTCCAATTTGCCCTTCTCCTTTCAAAATCCATGTCTCCTGTCGATAGGGAGCTGAGAGCAGATGAGAATTCAGGAGTGGAGTTTGCTGCAACAGGGAAATGCGAACCTGCTAACATATGAGGGCCATCCACCGGCACACCTTCGAGCAACATCTCACTAAGCCAATTGTCTCCAAATACATCAGAGTACGATTGAGAGAACAATGATTTGAGAGAGCCTATGTCACGACCAACCCCTCCTGCGTGTTGATAGGGTTCCCACCAATGGTAGTTATGCCCTGGTTCACCATTGACATAAGGAGAGGTCAAAGACGCATTCATCATGTCCTCGGGAGCAGATACAGTCGGCCCGCTTCTATCGCTTGGTCGTTGCCACCAAGCAGACAGTGGAGTGAACCTGTCTCTCCAATTCCTCAAGTATCTATTCCAATGAACGCCTGTTCGCTCTTGAAACTTGTTAAGCACAGACTTAGCCTCGGGACTCTCGGGATTCTCGGTTTGAGATAACTTGCTAAGAAGATCATAGAATCTCTCAGCCTCGCCAGGAGAGTGCCATTCTAAACCAAACAAGAAAGGCAACAGGCCAAACTCGTTAGCAAGATACTTTCTCTTCTCATCTTCCCAATTCTCATCAGCACCATATTCACGATTCATGTCACGTTGGTACAAATCCAACATAGACACCTTTGGGTCGCCAAACAACCTTGCTTCTTCTGGTGATAGTTTCATCCCCCTCTCTACTTCCTTGTGATTAGATGCTACTAGATTGACGAAATCGAATAATTCATCCACATACTGTGGTTCACCTACTGCGGCATTGTGTAGCAACGGACAACAGTTTGAGTTCATACCAAAGGGATGATGCTCGCCATAGCTATTGTCTTCATTCGCCATAGGCCAATCCTTGAGAGGAGATGTGCTAATCTTGGAATGTCCTGCTAGATATGATTGGTAATCAGTCGGTATCACCATTTGGGATGGAGGTAGGGCCGAGCCAAGATTCCTCATAGAATATACAGGAGGGGTTTCTGCCATCGCCATAGCGGCCATGTCTTCTTTCGTGACCTCATTACCATCTAGTGCTTTGAGGTATTCATCGACAGGCGGCTCTTGCCCGATGATGGAGGATAGGACTACATCGGTTCTGAGTTTGATGTAATCCGACATATTTCCCACCTTCATAGGCGGGAGTATATCTGCTCAATCTGTCCCGCAATTTCTTGCACTAGACCAAGTTGTCCGGTAGTCGCTTCCTTCTTGATAGTCGCTAGTGCTTCCTCAACCTTGTCACGATACATGGAACCACCTGTTCCGCCATCGTTGAGTTTCATGTGCAGGGATGATCCGTTCACGTCATATCCTGTCTTATACACAGATGGCATAGAATATGTCTCACTTGTGATTGACTTCTTTGGCCCGTCTTCCGTGTATGGAAGGAGTTGATTGTAGTGAGGGCCGTGTGCGGGTATCTCAGTCTCACCGGATATTTCCACATACATCGGCTTCACGTCATCTCCTGACTTCTCCTGGAAATACTTCTGGAGGAAGTCAGATGTAGCATCGGATTTCTTGACATCGCCGCACTCCTTGTCGCATTGTGCCTTTTGTTCTGCTGAACACTCGGAGTATTTCTTACCGAACTTCTTCATGCAATACTTGTCCTTTTCACTCATTTCGGACTTTTTGAGTTTCTTGCCCTTCTTTGAGTCTTTGATGGCTTCCTTCATGGATTCCTTCTTGTTGCCATCTTTATCCATGTCAAGGTAATCTGGTTTTGCTTCGTCATCCTCTTTGCAACCCATAGCCTCTGAGTTTTTCTCAATACCAAGTGACTTCTCAATATCTCTCACAATCGCTAGTAGTTTTCCTTCCGGCGTGTCATTCATAGGATTAACAAATTTCATCTTCGGTTCATCTCCCTTTCTGCTTCTTCCCACTCTCTGATTTCGTCATGGCGAGAAACGCTCTTTGCAATCAAATCGCCACTACCCTCGAAAGGGCCACTAAAAGTATCTTCACCGATACCTCGGTTCAATGGGTCGAATGCTTCATCTGCATGAGGGGTCACGAACCTCTGCCATCCCTGGGCTTTCATTGCGGCAGTAGGGTCATTGACTGCGTTTCGCAACTCGCGGTTCTCCATTTTGAGGATTTCATTCTCCTCCTTGAGGACTTTCGCCTCCTCGATAGCGGCTTTGGCTATGTCCATTGCATCTTCGGTTTCAGTCATTAGATACTGCCCCCCGTGCCCATGTTGCCACCCGTGCCTGTCATTGCGGCAAGGTTGCCATTAGTCTGATCGTTTGCCATCATGGTTGGGTTGTGCTCGCCCAATGCTCTCTCAGGCATTTCATTCCTCATTGTCCCGATGGCATCCTTGAATGCTTTCATCATCATCCTTAGTTTCAAGAATTTGTCATTTCTGTCTGATATGAACGAGTAGTCGATATTAGCACCCGCGTACTCGGTGCTGATTCTCTCTCCACGATTGATGATGTCGTTGCCGTCATCTAGCCAACTCTCTAATTCACCCCATACTGCCTTTGCTGCTGCGGCATTCCCTGCTCCCATCATGTGTTGGGGTAAGCCACCTGCTTCACCATTTGGCCCAGGCACATTCTGAACTCCTGCATCCATTATGCCAGCAGGATCGACCTCTTGCTTTTGCAGTATGTCATCACGGACACGCAACGCTCGGAGTCTATCTCCAACCGAACCTTCTGATGTCCATGTCATGTCATTCCCTCAATATACTTCGTGTGGCCTGAACACTTTGTTGGTTCTTCCAGCACGGACTACACCGAGAGCTACGGCCCCATCATTTGCATTGTAGTCCGATTCGCTATTGTCAAATTTCCTTATCATGCCGACTTGTTGCGGGTTAGCCGATTCCTTTGGCTTGAGTGCCTTTTGTAGCCTGTCATGTAGTTCTAGGTCGCTACCAAGAGATTCCAATGCATTCTTGGCATCACTTAGATGCTTACCAATGTCATCCCTGTTATTCAGGTCTATCGCTTTCACCATCATCTCAATGGATGCCAATGCCCTTCTTGCCATCGGATCCATCTTTTGAAGTCCAAATATATCGCCTTCGCTCATGTCGCTCACTCGCTTCTAATTTCTCCATCGTTAATGATTGTTATCCTAACGCTGACCTTTGGCTCCGGCGTTCCTCAACTTAGCATCCACGCTCGCTTCTGCGGCAGATTTCTTGTGATCTGTCTTGTCTTTACG
>CERT01046890.1_pt1 | contig 15132 bp, 26 predicted proteins | sample 530691 | NCBI WGS metagenome assembly CERT01 (sample SAMEA2620861, study PRJEB7988) | marine metagenome | biome: marine biome (ENVO:00000447); feature: surface water layer (ENVO:00002042); material: "saline water (ENVO:00002010), including plankton (ENVO:xxxxxxxx)" | depth 5 m
TTTAGAAATCAATTATCTGCAATGAATGTAGCAGGAGGTGGTGTTAAGTTTGCAGATGGAGGATTACTTAATCAACCTGCATTTTCACAACAACAATTTAATGCTATAAATCAAAGTCAAATGATGGGTGCAATGAGTGCTGGTGGAGGAGTAGTAGTTGTAGAGGCGGATATTACTGATAGTCAAAACACTGTAAACGTAATTGAAGCACAAGCAACAGTATAATAATTAAAAATATAAACAAATGTTTGTTGATAAAAAAACCAAGTTAGAAAGATTAGATATATGTAAAAATTGTAGTTTTTACCGAAACTTTTTGTTATTGAAAAGACCTAAATTTACTTATGGTGCAAGATGTGCTAAATGTAAGTGTTTCTTAGATGCAAAAACATCATTAACAAAAGAGTTCTTTGGCAAGTGTCCAGAAAACAAATGGTAAAACTTTACATATGAATTTAAAAGAAATCGCACAAAATTTTAACAAAGAAAAAAGAAAGTTTATGACTGAAGCAGTCATAAAACAATCTAACCATGCTCGTAACTTCTCAACTTATCACGCTGAATCATTAGATATTATGTTTGCAGAGTGGCATCTATTATTTCCAACCAACAAACAAGACATGAATTGCAACTCTTGTAGAAAAGCAGTTGTGAAGTTTTGGGAAACAATGGTAGATGAGTGGATAGAACTAGAAAGAAAACCTAAAAAAACTAATGCGTCAAAAAAAGCAAAGGCAAAATAAAGTTGAGATAGTTAAAGACTTTATTGATGTAGCAGGTGTAAGTTTAGAAAAAAGATTTGGTTTACATCCAACCTGTAAAGATATTGTCAGGCACTTTGTAGAGAGAGGCATAATAGAACCTAAAAGACTTAGAAACTATATGATTATAGTTGACTTTGATAGAATGTTGTCAACTAATAATGGTAGCAGAACTAATACATGGATGGATTTATCTATAAAATATAATATTAGCGAAAGTCAAGCACAAAATATAGTTTATAAAGAAAGAAAAAAAGAAAAACCTTCTAATAATATAAGAGATTAAAGTTTTGTAGAAAAATTGGGTAAAAAACTTTTTTATAAATTCTAATTTTGCCGTTATGAAAGAAAAATGGTATAACATACAAAACAAGAAGGGTGAAACTGCTGACATTTATATCTTTGATGAAATAGGAAGATATGGTGTTTCCGCACAAGAATTTATTTCAGATATAAAAAACCTGAAGAATACCCCAATCAATTTAAGAATTAATAGTTTAGGTGGTGATGTTTTTGATGGCATGGCTATGTATAACGTAATTAAAAGGAGAGAGGCTAAAACCACTGTATATATAGAAGGTATAGCAGCAAGTATTGCTACTATAATTGCTTTAGGTGCAGATGAGGTTGTAATGGCAGAAAATTCTTTATTTATGATACATAATGCGTGGGGCGGTACTACTGGAGAAGCAAAAGATATGAGAAAGACTGCAGAAACTCTTGAGAAAATATCTAGTGAGTTAAAAGATATTTACACTAAAAAGACAGGTTTATCAACAGAGGCTGTAAGTGAAATGATGGATGAAGAAACTTGGTTAAATGCTGAAGAAGCATATGAACTAGGTTTTGTTGATTTAATTTCAGACTCAATAAAAGTTGCTGCAAAGTATGATATTTCTAAATTTAAAAACATAACACACGAAAAAATTAAGAATCAATTAAGTATTAACATAAATAATAAAAAAATGACTAACGAGTTAAAAGAATGGTTCAACAACAAAGTTGAAGAAATCGTTGCTGCTGTAAAAAGTGATGTAAAGGTTTCTGAAGATGTTGCTGAAGATACAGCGATAACTGTTAATCTAGGAGACAATGAAGAAATAATGAATAAAATTTCTGACTTTGAAACTAAAAACGTAGAGTTATCTAACAAAATTTCTTTATTAGAAGAGGAATTAGCAACTTCTAAAGGTGCTAACGAAACTTTAACAGAAGAGGTTGAAGCGTTAAACGCAAAAATCAACAAAGCAGATGCTAAAGGTACTGAAATAAAAACTGAAAGCGACCCTGCAGTAGTTGAAAACAAAAAAGAAGATGCTAACGCAGGTTTTTACAATGCAATGGCTGAAAAAATGAGAAATAAATTTAATAACTAAAAAATAAAAACAAATGGCAAACGTAGCAAATAAAGGAACATTCGCAACTTACTCAGGTGCGAACCTTAATGAAATTTTTTATGAGCCAGTATTTAGAAGTGATGATATTATGCGTAACTATAGGGTTTTACCTAATGTAAAGCATAAAATGAATGTATTTACTTCTGCTGCTCTAACAAAAATTGTACAAAAATACACTGGTTGTTCAGCAACAAGTGGTTCTACTCAATTTAACATTGATGAGAAAACAATAACAGCAGGTAGAATGAGAGTTGCTCTTGAGCAATGTACTGATGAGTTCTTTGGAACTTACATTGAAGAAATGTACAAAAATGGTGCAGATGTAATGAATATTGAGGGAACTCAATTATCAGATGCGATTGTAAATCGTGCTGTTAAGGGTATTGCACAAGACGTAGTAAGATTAGCATGGGGTGGAGATGACTCTACTGCAAACTATCAAGGTGTAACTGGTTGGATGAAGTTAATGGGAGATGATGCAACTGTATTAGCAGCAAGAACAGAATACAGTGCAGTAGCACCTACAGCACCAACTGCAGCAGAAGCACTTGGTATATTAAGAAATATGTATGATAATGCACCAGCAGCATTACAACAAGTACCTGCTTCAGATAAGAAAATTTTTGTAACTCCTAAGACTTACAACGCTTACTTATCTAACTTAGAAGGTACTTCTGCTGATTTAGCAATTACTAACCAGCAAGATGGTGTATTAGTTGTTAAGTTTAGAGGTGTTGAATTAGTTCCTGTTTATGAGTGGGATACTATTTTAGCAGACCTTGACCCAGCAATGTTCTTAAGAGGTGGTGTAAATGGAACGGAAGGTGCTTGTTACTGTGCGGTTGAGAACTTAATTATAGGTTCTGATGTAACTGACCCAGAAGGTTCTTTCAAGGTGTTTTATGATGACTTAGAAGAAAAAATGTTCTTCAGAGGTTACTTCAAGTTAGGTGTACAATTCTTGTACCCTTCACTTGTACAATGGGGAATTTTCTACTAATAGTAATGTAATGATAGAGGGGAGGCTAGTCCTCCTCTCTTAATTACCTTTAAATAACTAATAAAACAATAATAAAATGGCAATAGATAAAGGTATAGCAATTCTATCTACAGACTTACAGCAAATTGGTGGTATAAAACATATATTATTAAGAAACTGGAAAACTGGAGATATTATTACTTATGACAATGCAGATGACCATGCTATAAGTAGTATTAAAAAGTCAGGCCCTGCTAATGCAGATGATTGGTTTTTATATGAATTTAAAAGTCAAGAGGCAAATATGACTGTTAATGCAACTAAAGAAAATGGTTCTACTGCGTTTGAATGTAGTTTATCTTTTATGATTCCAAAAATGGGAACAAAAAAGTTTGCAGAACTTCAAAATATGTTAAATGATTGTATTATGGCTATAGCAGTTGATAATAACGATACTGCTTTAGTGCTTGGTGTTTCTGAGAAATATAACAATTCATCTGTAGCAGAGAGAAGTCAGACGTTCTTAAATGTATCTTCTATAGAAGGAGGAACAGGGAGTGCTTTTGATGATACTAATGGTGTAACTTTAAATCTTATGTGTAAGCAGTTTGAATTACCAAGAGAATATACAGGAACTATAACGTATTATACTGATGCTACTCCATCAAGTACATATGAGGCAACTACAACATAATAATTTAAAAACAATAAAAATATGGCAATAGCAGACGGATTAACAACAACTTGCAGTAATTTACAATCTACTGGAGGAATCCAAACAGTATTTATAAGAGAATGGAACTCAACAGGTAGTCCAGACCAAATAGCAACATTAGGAACAGGAACTATTACATCAATAGCAGATAGTGGAGGTTCTACCTCTACTTGGGGTGTATATGAAACAAAATTAGAAACTCCAGTTTTAGCGATTAGTGGTAGTTCTGTTGGAAATGCAAACACATATGAGTGTACTTTAACTTTTAATCTTCCACAAGCAGATTTAGCGAGAAGAAATAGTTTAACTGATTTACAAGGTAAATGTTTACAGGTAATGATGTTAGATACTAATGGTACTTACTTTGTAATGGGAATAAGTGGAACTTTAACTGGTGGTGATGGCGGTTTAGATTTAGCAGCAGCATCTCACATAGGAACAAGACCACAAACTTTCGCAAGACTAAGTGCTATTGAGGGGGGTACTGGTGCAGCATTTTCTGATGAATCAGTTCTTACTGTTACTTTAACTTGTGTTCAATATGAACTACCAAGAACTTATGTAGCAGCAGGTGCAGCAGTTTCAATAAATGCGGCAGGTTTGGTAGCAACTGTATCATAAATAATTAAAGATATAAAAGTAGGTTGACTTAGTTCGTAAAAAAGTTTACCAACATTTTCCTATTAATATCTTTTAGTAAATTATGTGCGGTTGTTCAGAAAAAGAAATAAATTTAAAAAGTATAAAAATATATACATTTATGGGAACTTACAAAGCAAAATTAAACTCAGGAGTATCAGTTAAAAATGGTTTTATAATTGAATGGGCTGCTGCTAGTCAAGAGGTTTTGGCACACGCTTATGAAGAATTAGGAATGACTGACGTTATAGAAAAATTATCAACTACAAAAACAAAAGATGAGCCAAAGAAAGCAACCAAAAAGAAAGAGTCAGGTAAAGAATCTTCAGACTCAAAAGAGTAATACTTTTGAATTTGGTGTTTTTAATTTAGCCATACCTGAACATATAGAAGAACCTCAAGACCTATCAAAAGTAAGAACTAAGTTTATTCCTTTTGGTACAAATAATTTATTTCCACAGTATTTAGCAGAACTTAAAAGAAAGTCATCTACACACAGAAGTGTACTTGCACAAAAAACTATTTTTACAAGTGGTGCAAAGTTTGTTACAAACAATGATGAAATAAAAGAATATATAAAAGATGTAAATGCTGATGGAGAGTCTTTAAGGCAAGTATTTAAAAAATTAGCAGATGATTACTATACTTTTGGAAATGCTTACTTAGAGGGTGTTTTATATGATGGCGGTTTAAATTTATATCATATAGATGCAACTACTGTTAGAATGTCTAAAGACAAAAAAGAGGTTTATATACACCCAGACTGGGCTAAGTATAATACTATGAAAGAGAAACTTACTATTTTACCTCTTTATCCAAAAATAAAAAGCAGTAGGTTTGTTTTACAATTTAAAGATTATGAGCCTACATTCCAATTTTACGGATTACCAGACTACACTGCAGCACTAGAACATATAGCAGTTGACTATGAGATTGGTAAATGGAATCATACAAAATTTAAAAATGGTTTCCAGCCTTCTGCAATCGTTGAGATAAGCGGAGATATGGGAGAAGAGGAGGCTAAAAAATTAGTTAGAGAGGCACAAAAGAAATTTGTTGGTGATGGTAATAATGGTAAAATTATGTTTATCGTTAAAAACGGAGATACTTCTCAGGCAAATGTACAAATAATAAAAGATGACCAAGAAGGTAGTTGGATAGATTTACAACGAATTACTGACCAAAATATTGTAACTGCACATAGATGGCAGCCATCATTAAGTGGTTTAGTAAGTTCTGGTAAAATGAACAATACTGGTAGCGAGATAAGAATTGCTTATGATTTAGCAATGACAACAGTAATTAAAGATACATCTGATTTACTTTTAACTGGACTAAAAAAGATATTATATAGAGAACTAGGGTTTTTACCAGAAGATTTAATAATACAATATGAGCCGCCAGTTAGTTTTGCTACTCAAATTGACCCTAAAGAAGTTCTTACAATAAACGAGCAAAGAAGAATGTTAGATGAAGATTTACCAATGCTAGAAGAGGGTAATATGTTTATTACAGATAGAGAGCAAATTATTGTAACTAGAGATGATGATGCAGATGGTGTTGGTGATGACGAAGCAGGAGACTTACAAGTAACGGAAATAGAAACACAAGAATAACTATGGCAAACGTAAATCAATACAATCCTTTAGTAACAGCAGCAGAAGTTATTAGCAATAGTTTTACCAATGCAAATACTGACCCTGCTTTAATATCTAATAATACTATTTTACTTTCAGAGTTGGCTCACATAAAACACGCTTTAGGTAAAAAGTTTTATGAAGAAATAAAAACTCAACATCATGCTGGTACTTTAACAACTGCAAACCAAACATTAATGGATGATTTTCTTACAAGAACTTTGTGTTGGTTTGTAAGATTTGAAGTAATAAATGAAGTTCAAAGCAACAGTAGCAGTATGGGTATAGTTCATAATGTAGATGAGTTTTCTACTATTATAGACCCTTCTGAGTTAAATGCTTACAAGCAAGACACTTATAGAAAGGCTGAGATTTATTTAAAAGATATGATAGATTATATGGAAGATGAAGACCAAAATGGTCTATATCCTACATATGAAAGTAATAGACCTTCTAATGCTTCTACTTATAAGAATCATGGAATAATAATGTACGACAGTATATATTCAAGACCAACAAGAAACTATGGTAGTTGGAAAGATTACTGTCCTTGTGATGACTGTTAAAAATATATAAATGGCTGCAAACGAACATAAAAACTTAACTGACGCAAATAGACACAATCCAAAAGGCTTTGAAATTGCTAGTAATGATACTCTTTGTAGTAAGAATATCAATGGAACTTTAGAGTGGGTTGATAAAAGTGCTATAAAGATAAGCACATTTAAGATGCAGGGTTATGCAACTTGTCAAACTAATTATGAGTATAGACAAAACTTAACTGATGGTCAGTCTCCTTATGAGATGAATCAAGATTATGGTAGTGCAACTGTGGGTGCTGCTACTTTAGATGTTAGTGATATTTTTAGAACTGATGCTTATATACCACACGCTGCTGCTACTGTGAAATACATAACAGGTTGGATGAGTTCAAGTACAAATGATACAGTAACTTTAGCAATTTGTAAGGTAACTCCTGCAGATGCAACTGCAACTGCCTTAACGCCTACTGTAATAGATGAAATTGCTATAGCCATGCCAGGCTCACCAGATGCAAACGATAAATTAAAAACTATAAACGAAACTACAATAACAGCACCAAGTGTTGCTGCTGGAGATTTAATTTTTCCAATGCTAAAAACAAGCGGCTCTACACCGATTGTATATTTTAATGTTACTATAGGATTGTGTTATGACAACTAAAGAAGAAATAATAGCAATGAAGAAAGATATAACCACTATAAATGGTAAGATAGATAATATAGACGCTAAACTAGACATGATAACTGATAAGTTGTTAAATCCAGATGAAGGTGTAACGGCAAGAGTTAATAAAAATACATCTATGAGAAAAGTATTAGTAAAGGCAATGTGGGTTATCTATACTATTACTCTAGGTGCTTTAATAAAAATATTTACAGAATAATAATTTAAAAAAAAATAAAATAAAATGAGTACATACGATACAGACAATACACTACTATTTGAAATGTTAGGTAAAGGTGGAGGGACACAGGTGTTTACTACAGCAGCACAAACAAGCACTGATTTTTATGCAGTACATTTTCCAGTAACCTCTGTTGTTGCTTCAATAACTGCAGATGGTGTTACAGGTGAATCTGCTCTTCAAACTACTTTACCTGCTGGAACAACATTATTTATGAGAATTACAGCAATAACTTTAACAAGTGGTATTGGTATAGGATATTCAGAGCATGATGGAAACGCTAACGCATAATAAATAATAATATGTTAACTTTAAAACAAGCATTAGGATTAACTGATTTAAAAAAGGCTTTTGACACTTACTCTTTAAGTTTTAATGGTACTGATGAGAGTGTTACTATTGACTCAATGGTAGGAACTTTAAATCCTTTAGAGGGTTCTGTTTCTTTGTGGTGTAAAATAGATACAGTTTCTGCTTCTGGTAATTTATTTAGAACAAGAGTAGATGGTAGTAATTATGTTAACGTACTTTATCATGCTTCTTCTAATCAAATGAGATTTGCATACAAGGCTGGTGGAACTTTAAAAACTGCTGTATTTTCTGATGCAATAGAAAATGATGGTTTATGGCATCATGTAGTTGGAACTTGGAGTGCTTCGTCAGATGAAATTAAAATTTATTTAGATGGAACTTTGAAAGCAACAACTACAGGTTTAGGAACTTGGAGTGGAACTTTGATAGATGCAGATTTAGGTCAAAACTTAACAGGTGGAGGTTTTTACAAAGGTAAAATGAGTAATGTAGCATTATTTAATACAGTTTTATCTTTGGCTAATGTTCAGTATATACAGAATAGGTCAAATGCTGTTGCTACTAGATTTTATCCTATGGATATAACTAATATGTCAGGTTTAAAAGCATATTACAGATTGGGCTTAGGTTCAGGAACTGTAGCCTTAGATAGCAGTGGTAATGGTAATAATGGAACTTTAGTTAATACTCCTACTTGGAGTACAACAACACCAACTTATAATAATTAATATGAAATACGTTTTAATATTAGCAGAGCAAGTATCAGAGGTAGATTTTAGTCAGGTTTTACAAACCTCTGAAGAAACATTAAGATATAATAATGACATGAGTCAGGCATTATTAAAGTTTGTAGGAGATACGCCAAGTTTCTTAGAGGGTAAAAGACTATACGACTATGAGAGTATAATAGAAATTTTAGACAGTCCAGAATGGACACAAGAGGATTAATAAAATAAATAAATAATAAATATGGCAACAACAGTACAAGCAGCAGATTTAACAGTTACAATAACAGAGAGTTATTCTTTAAATGGAGTTTCTTATGGTAATACTACTACTAAATCTTTTACTAGCGGTGGAGAAATAGTACAAAGAGTTATGGCTATCGCAAGTGCAGCAAGAGGTTCAAACTGGACAGATATTTTAAATTTTGGTGCAGCAGATTCAGCAGGTCAGGTAGATGTATCAAATTATAAATATTTTAGAATTACAAACTTAGACGACACTAATTTTTTAGAATTAAGAATTACAGGTGCTTCTAACACTTCTTACTTTGTTAAGGTAAAAGCAGGAGAAAGTTACTTTTTAATGGATAACGAAATGGATGCAGAAACAAGTAGCACAACTGTAGGAACTTTAGCAGATGTAACTCAAATTGCTGCAAACGCAAATACAGATGGTATTGACATTGAGTTTATGTGTGTAACAGCATAGAAAATGGCTAGAAAGAAAACAATAACTTTTGAATTTAGAGGTAATGGTAGAAAGAAGCGTAAAGGCGTTCATTCTAAAAATGCCTCTAAAGGACAGAAGGGATATAAAAAGACCTATAGAGGTCAGGGAAGATAAAAATTATAGATATGCCTTGTTACGAATGTGAAAATGGAAAATGGAAGTTTGGTCAAACTGGCAACTGTCAGTATGATTCTAAGTCAGAGTGTGAAACTGCTAATAAAGATTATTATGCAGAAGAAACTTATAATGACTATCCTGAAGCAGCAACCAATAACGCTAAGAGAGCAATAAAGTATAAAGAAGAGAATGGTAGTTCTTGTGGAACTATTGTGGGCTGGACAAGGGCTAGACAGTTAGCAAATAGAGAAAGCCTTACAAGAAGGACTATTGCTCGTATGGCATCATTTAAAAGACACCAACAACATAAAGATGTGCCATATGATGAAGGTTGTGGTGGTATAATGTGGGATGCTTGGGGGGGAGACGCAGGTGTTAACTGGGCTATAAGAAAATTAGAACAAATAGAAAAAAATAAAGAAAACATGGCTAAAAAAAGAAAATATTATGGAGATGATGAGCATGACCATCACTTTCACTTTACACAAGAAATGATGGAAGCATTACATCATGATGGAGAATTAGAAGTTAAGGTAGAAGAAGATGATAAAGAGATGCTTATATTGTTTACTTATGATGTAGAGGATATGGAGAAAGAAGAAGAAAAAGAAGAGTACACAATAGAAGAAGATATAAAAGAAGAGTTCACTGATTTCTTTGACGAAATAATTAATAAGTATAAATAATGAGTCTTAAATATTTTAAGAAAAAAGAATTTACTTGTTCTTGTGGTTGTGGACAAACAGTCATAAGTGATGAATTATTAGAGATGTTAGATATGGCAAGGGAACTTGCAAAGATACCATTTGTTATAAGTAGTGGTTATAGATGTAAAGAACATAACGAAAATTTAATTAGAAAAGGTATAAAGGCATCTAAAAACTCTGCACACTTAAAAGGTTTAGCAGCAGACATAAAATGCAAAAACAGTAAAACTAGAGCATTGATGGTAGATGCTTTAGGTTATGCTGGATTTACAAGAATGGGTTTAGGTAAAACCTTTATCCATGTTGACATAGACAACAAAGACAAGCCAAGTCCATCAATTTGGCTTTACAATTAGAATATTAACCAAATAAATATATTATGAATTTTATTACAGAAAATTGGCTAGAGTTATTAATAGGTCTTATGGCTTTTGCTAAAGTTATAACTAATCTAACTCCAACAGAAAAAGACAACAAAATCTTTGGATGGATAGACACTATTATAGACGCATTAATTCCTAACTATAAAAAGAAAAAATAATGTTTAAAAAGTATATAGCAGAAGCAATAATAAAAGGAGGTGTAAAACCTATAACTGAATTAATAAAAGCGGTTAAAGAATTATTTACAGACACTAAGGGTAAATGGAGTAGCAAAAGAACTATTAGTGGTGTAATAGTTTTGGCTGCTAGTTTATACATAGAAAAAAATGGTATAGATACTAACTCTCTAATACTTGTAGGGTTAGGAGTATTACCATTATGCTTTTCTGTGTTTGAAAAAAATGATTGTAAAAATGTGTGTAAAGACAGTGATGTTTGTAAAAAATAATTATCTTTGCAAACAATTAAGATGGGGTTATCCTGTCTGGTTTCTAGTTTACAGTTTATAGTTATCAATAGTGAGGTGTTTATAACATCTCACTTTTGGTTTTTAAAGGGGTTGTTTTTTCTATACTTTTAGGTCAACTAATAAACAATACAATGAAAAAATACGGAAAAAGATTGAGGCTTTCTGAAGAGGAAGTTGAAATGGTATATGAGAGCAGGGCAGAAAATACATCTATAAATGGTAACTCTGCACTTGATATACACTTACAAGAAAGAGGCATAGATAAAAAAGATGTAGTGTCTGTAAAACATTGGCAATCTGCTAATGGAGAATATAGATTTAGCGTAGTTACTAAAGAAGATTTAAGTTTAGACCAAAATGTTTTATTAGAAAACATAAGCAAATTTATAGAAGGACACTCACCTTACTACCCTCCAAAAGAAAGAAAAAATAAATATGGTAATCACTTATTAGTAATAAATCCTGCAGACATACATATAGGCAAATATGCAAATGATTTAGAAACTGGTAGTGGTTATGACGTTGAAACTGCTTGTGTGCGTGTTTTAGAAGGATTAGAAGGACTAATAGTAAAGGCAGAAGGGTTTGATGTAGAAAAAATATTATTTTGCATAGGTAATGATGTATTGCATATAGATAATGTTTACAACCAAACTACAAAAGGCACAAGACAAGATGTTGATGGTAAATGGTGGGAACACTTTGAGATTGCCTTAGCGTTATATGTTAAGTGTGTAGAAATGTTAAGAGAGATAGCACCTGTAGATGTTATACACTCTATGAGTAACCATGATTATCAAAGCGGCTTTCATTTAGCACACGCACTTAAAAGTTGGTTTAGAAACGACAAAGACGTTAACTTTGATATAAGCGTATCACACAGAAAGTATTATCAGTATGGTAAAAACCTAATTGGTTTAGAGCATGGAGATGGTGCAAAGATGGATAAGTTACCATTAATGATGGCACAAGAAAGACCACTTATGTGGAGTGAAACTAAGTTTAGATATTGGTATCTACATCACTTACATCACAAGGTAAAACACAAGTGGTTAGATGGTAAAGACTTTATAGGTGTTACTATAGAATACATGAGGTCTCCATCAGGCACTGATAGTTGGCACTCAAGAAAAGGTTATGTAGGAGTTCCAAAGGCAGTTGAAGGATTTTTACACGAAAAAACAAGCGGTCAAGTGGCTAGACTTGTACATTATTTTTAAAAATATCACACAATTTATATCTAGTAAGTAAACATTTTATAAAAAAATGTTAAAAATGTTTTGTGGTTAATTCCAATTTTATATCTTTGTCTCAACTAAAAACTTAAAACATGGAAACACTAATAGCAGTTCCTACAATTATAATTCTTATGATTGTGTATCTAAATCAAGAAGATTAAATATTAACTATAAATAAATAACTATGGGAAAAATGAAACAAATGTATGAACAACAAACAAATATTAATAACTTAAACAACAATGAAATGAGTAGAAAATCAAACAAGCAAGAACAAGTAGAAGTAACTCCTGAAACAAGAGAGGATGCTTTAAGAAGATTATTTAAAGAAAACAATCTTGTCAAAGAAGATGTATATAAAGACAAGAGAGGCTTTGTAATCATTACTAGGTCAGGTATAGATAAAATTGTAAGTAAACAAGGAATAACTGTTGCATATGAAGTGGTTACATTAGACTTAGATAAGAATCATGTAGTCTTAAAAGCAGTTGCAACTATGAAGGTTGGTAAGAACGAAGTAAGAAACATGATGAGTTTTGGTGAGGCTTCTGATAACAACTTGATGGGAGGAGGTAAAAAGTTTCCTGTTGCTATGGCTGAGAAGAGAGCAATGTCAAGAGTTGTACTTAAATTGGCTGGTTTCTATGAGCAAGGTAATGTCTTTGGTCAAGATGAGATAGTTGATTAGTGAGTGATTGGTTAGATGATATACTTGATGGTGAGCCTACTGGTATTACAGATACACAGTGGCTTATCATTGAGTCTAACATTCATAGAACCGCTTTGCCTCCACATTATGTAGATGATGTTATGCAAAGATTAAACGACTTAACAGAACTAGAGGCAGAGGAAATAATAAAACAAATAAACGAAAACAAAATAGAAACAGACACTAGAAAGCAATGGTTGAAAATGCTAAAAGATGGAGTGTTTGATAAGTAAAATTATATGAGTGGAGTTATAATCATTATTAATTATTAACTGAGCGGTTAGACTTTGTAAAGATTATGCCCTTATTGACAAACAACAACAATTAAAATAAATTAACTTAAAAAATTAATTTACAATAACGGAGGGGTTCTTCACTCATATAATTTATTATAGATATGACAAATAAATATTCATTAGATAAAATTAGAAAATCAAGAAATGAGTTTGAAGCATTGCTTAGAATTTATGGTATATCTAATTTAAGGCTTTGTAAAATACTTGAGGTTAATTATGCAACAAGTAAAAAGTTTATAGAAGAGCCAACAACTATGAGGTTTATACACGCTAAAAGATTAGCAGATAACATTGGATTAACTATACAAGACATCATTGATACAGTAGTGTACGATATAAATTAAAATATAAAAATATGAAAAGAAGAAGAGTAAGATTTAGCCAGTATTATGACAATATAATATTAGAAGAAATATCAAAAATTTATGACGTAGAAAGAGAAAGAATTTTTTTAGGCAGTAGAACTAAGAACATAATCTATGCAAAGCGTATGTATATATTTGTATTGAGAAATGTTTTTTATCTAACATTAATGGAGATAGCAGAGTTAACTAATATGCACCATGCTTCTGTTATACATCATGATAGAAAGTTTCAGTTCTTTTACGAGAATTATTCTAAAGACCAACAAGCATTCAAGCAAATAGAAAACAGAATAATAGAAGTAGAAGTAGATGAAGAAATTATTGCTTTAGAAAGTAAAAAGAAACAAATAGAAGAATCATTAACCAAATTATATTTAATTAAAACACAAAAAAATGAAAGAGAAAAAAGAGAAAATTTATTTACCGAGTAGTATAAAAAACATTACTACACAATATGGAAGTATGTTAGTAGCAAACTTTAAAGTAGATGACTTACAAGCAAACTCAAAGAATGGCTGGGTGTCTATGGTTATATCAGAGAGAAGAGAGCCATCTGAAAAAGGTGCTACACACTATGCTTATGTAAATGATTACAAACCACAAGAGAATACAAAACCTGCTGCAAAACAAACAGCAGATGATGATTTACCATTTTAATGTTGGTTTGGAAAAAAACTACTTATCCTAGCACGTTCATTGGTTTATCTGATGAACTTGCTAAGGCTAGGTCTATGCTGTCTGCTAATGTGTATAATAAAAATACAGATAAATATAGAGGTAAACAAGAACATAAGATACAACAACTAGGAATATTTGCAGAGTTAGTTGCAAGACACATACTTGATAACAATAAAGGTGTTCAATATAAGGCTGCACCTATATTAGAATCAAGTCCTGTTGTTGGTGCTGATATAATTTTAAAAGGTATTGGTGAGATGAACTACATAGATGTTAAGGGTGTAAAGACAGATGGTGATACTTTAAGGGTTAACTATGATGCTCATAATAATCCTAATAAAAAAGTTACACACTATTTATTTATACAGCCTATAAATCAAATATACGCAAGGTTTTGCTGGTTGTTACACAGAGATGTTTCTAAGTGGACAGTAGTTATGTCAACCTATACTAAATGCTATGAACTAAAAATAAAATGAAAGAGAAACCAAACTACTATGCTATAATAAGTGCTGAGGTTAGATATGATAAAGATTTAACTGCAAATGCTAAATTACTATACGCTGAAATTACTGCACTACTAAATATGAATGGTGAGTGCTTTGCAACAAACAAATACTTTTCTAACTTGTATGGTAAAAGTATTGTAACTATATCTAAGTGGATTAGTGAATTAGTTGCAAATGGTTATATATCAACGTATTACACTTATAAAGAGGGTACTAAAGAAATTGATAGGAGGTATATAAGTATTCTTAAAGGGGGTATTAAAGAAAACTTAAAGGAGGGTATTAAAGAAAACTTTAAGGATAATAATACAAGTATTAA
>CERT01032241.1_pt1 | contig 15005 bp, 21 predicted proteins | sample 530691 | NCBI WGS metagenome assembly CERT01 (sample SAMEA2620861, study PRJEB7988) | marine metagenome | biome: marine biome (ENVO:00000447); feature: surface water layer (ENVO:00002042); material: "saline water (ENVO:00002010), including plankton (ENVO:xxxxxxxx)" | depth 5 m
ATACAAGGACCATCACATATGGCTGGTGGTGTGCCTATATTAGCAGAAGGTGGTGAGTATGTTATACAAAAATCATCTGTAAGTAAATATGGTAAAAATTATTTAGATTCATTGAATCAAGGAGTATTTGACAGAGTAGGAATGCCAGTAGATATTGCTAATGATCTTGTAAATACTATGCATTTTGGCAATGGTGGTATGGTAGGAGATCTAAATAAGCCTACAAGTTCAAATATGACAGGCAGCAGCATAAATAATACTACTAATATTAATATATCTGCACCTGTTTTAGATGAAACAGTAGTAGATGAAATTATACCAAGAATTAGGAAGGCAATAGCACAAGGTGAATCTTTGAATGAAAATGAAATAGATTTAGGAGTTAAATCTGGAAAGGTATTTGGTGATTAAATAAATGGCAATTCCTTCAAATAAAACATTTGTAAAAGATCTACAAAATCCTACAGCTACATTAAAGTGTATAGTAGGGATAGGTAATGCACAATTTATTGGAAATACTTGGTATTTAGATAAAGATTCATTTTGGATCTCAACATCTGCACTAACATCAATGCCTATATTTTTAACAACTGGCATTGGCTCAATAGCAGAACCTATAAATGATTTACCTAATAATATTGGATTATTTTCTATGAATGTAGATCCATTACTAGAAAGTACACCCAGAACCTATGAATCAGTTGATTTAATGAGTAAAAAATTCAGATCATCAACTATATCATTAGATCTAATAAATAACGAATATAAAGGCTTTAGGATGTCTAACTGGGTAAAAGATAACCCAATTATAGGCAAAAAAGTATTAATATATTGGATCACTCAATCTGGACTATCTGCTTCACATATTAGAGTAAATAAAAATGCATTTAAAGGCAATAGAATAGATACAAATATAGAAACATCTTTTAAGCCACAAGAAAGAAACTTTACTAAAATATTGCAAAATTCATCATTATTAATGGCTGCATTAGATATAAAAGAATTTAAACACAGCAAAACAACTGCAAGTATAATTTTAGAGGATAAAACACAAGAAATATTAACAAATCAAATACCAGATCCTTCACCTATACCAGAAGGATATTTAGTTCCAAATACATCTGCATATCAGCAGCAATCTAGAAATAAATTATCACCTATAGTATACGGTAAAAAAGAAAAGGTGAAAGTTATAGTAGATGATCAATTTAATTTGAGAGCAGAAAAATGGTGGGATGAAAATAATGTAATAGGTGGTGTGGGTGTAGATGATATATTAGCAGTTCCTCAATATTACAATGATGCAAATGGTGGATATTTAGGTGAGTTTATTTATGCATTGAATAGTGGTGTATATACTTTGATACCTATGTTTGCAGCACCAAATACAAATGATGATACTCCATCAGATGTTGTAGATATGACTGGAACTAAACAATTTAGATGGAATTTAGAAGATGCCTATGGAGCATTCCAACTATATGCACATGTACCAGCAGTTGCAGAGCAACAGATAGAATTTGGTAACATAAATGTAGATCAATATCAGCAATTATCATCTGGAGTTTATCAAGCAATACCTAGATTGGAACAGACCTCAGTAGTACAAAAAGATTCTACAGATATATGGGATGATTTTATATATAGAGAATTTAGAACAGATTTATTTGGTCAATATGGATTTACACCTTTTGGAGATGATACTGCTTCATTATCACCAACATTAAAACAAACTTATAAAACAGATGTATATATAAATTATAATAAATTTTATACTGAAAGAAGTTTAGAGTTAGAAACTACAGGAACATTCAGCACTACATTAGAAAAATTTGCAGTTGATAGTGGAACTGGTCCATCATCAGATGCTGGAACTATATATCCAAGAAGGGTGCATAATCGAGGGTATTCATTTATTATACCATTATTATCTTATGAAGATGGAATGGATGCAGCTACGGTAAGATTTGCAGTATTAGTAACAAAATTATCTAATATTAATTTTACTAATTATTTTACAAATCCAAACAATATTGATCCAGCAAATTTAACTACAGACACGAACTGTGTAAATCATACTGTTACAGCTACAGATGAATTTTTAGATGAAAATCAAGGCTGGTTATTAAAATTTATGTGCAGAGGTGTAAATGTAGGGAATCATGCTGATTATGAAGGACTAGATATATTGCAGGGTGGTCAAGGATTTCCAGAGTTTTCTGGTCATTGGGCAACTCATTACATGAATTTAAATTTAGCTTCAATGTCATTTGTAGGATCTGGTGAAAATCCACATTGGACAGCTAATAATCAATTTGGTATTTCAGACTTTGGTTTTTCACAGTTTGGAGAGTATGAAGGAAATTTATCAGCTGTAGTTAGTTTTGAACTACCATATTGGCAAGTAAAAGCATGGAGTGGACTAGAGGTCCAAATAATGCCATCACATTGGTGCAATGGATGGAAATTTGATAATGTTAATTTTCATAGTGATGACTATGATCAACTTACTGGCAACTCATACATATTTGAAAATCCTTTGACGTTTAGTGCTGATATTGATGTAAAAATAAAAAACATAGAATTTAGTGCAGTAGGAAGCATTAGTGGCACACCTAATAAACAGCTGTATATGCCTGTATATGGAAGAAAAAAAAGTGGTAATTATATTACATCGCCATTAGAAATAGTGCATGATTTATACCAAAATGAAGCATTAAAAGAGCCATCTGATACAGCATTGCAACAATATGTAGATGGAAAATCATATGGTTATGTAAAAAATAAAATGCTTGAACATGGATCTTATAATCTAGCTTTTAGTTTAAGCACATCAAAAAAAGCAAAAGATCTATTTGCTGACATACTAAAAGACACACCATTATACTTAACTTATGGATCTAATGGACTTTTAAAATATGGTATTCTGGAAGATGTCTATGATTATCCAGATATGAGGGTAAAATTAACTGCACAAGATATACACAAAATATCATTTTCTCAGACTAGGATAGAGGATGTAATACTAAATATAAACGTAGCTTATGATTATGATGAGGGTACAAAAGTATATACTAAAAATACTGGATTTAGAGATGTAAATGAGGTTTTAGATGCAGATTTTGATAAATTTTATGGCATAACTACTAGAGATAAATATACAGTTAATTATCAAACTAAGTATATTACAGATCCAACAACAGCATTTAGACTAAGAGATAGATTATTAATGATGCATTGCAATCAGCATACATTATTAAAATTAAGACTTACAATGCAATATTTGTATTTAGAAATAGGTGATATTGTAGCACTAGAAGATATGAAATGTTTAGAGGGTGTAAAACCATATGGTGAAGATGTTACATATAAAGCAGTTATAGATAATGGTCAAACTATAATTAGAAATGGTCAAGAAATATATCCATTTTTTATAATTACAAAAATTAAAAAATCATCTAGAGGTGTAGATATAGAATGTATGCAATTACATAATTTAGCATTAGAGCAGGATCAATACGAATTTTCTGGATGTACAGATCCTAATGCTATTAATTATGATGAAAATGCAATAGTAGACAATGGTACATGTGAATATTTTTTAACTGGCTGCACAGATCCTAATGCTACAAACTACGATGCAGATGCTAATATTGACAATGGTTCATGTGTATATTTAGAAAATACAACAGGCTGCACAGATCCAGCAGCTATGAATTTTAATCCTGTAGCTACAGAAGATGATGGAAGCTGTCAATATTTTAATAATAATGCTATAGGAACATCTGATAATTTTGTAGATGACATAATTCATGTACATGGTGAGCAGTTTGGTGCAATGAAGATAGATCTAGGTACAACTGTACCCATATATCCATTTTATAATGTATCTGGTGAGCAAAGTGTAGGATGGTCAGATTTTGATTATTTATCAAATTTATTGCTAAATCCAGATACTATAGATTTAAAAATATTAGAACATTATGTATTAGATGGTAACTGGGATAGAGCATTAGATTCTTATGATCTTGTTAATTTAGGATTTTATGCTGCATTAACAGACCTAGATGGTGTAGATGATTATGTTGCATATATATATGTAGTAATGGATACATTAGAGGTCAGAGGTGATCATTTAGTATCTATGGATCTAGCTAGTACATGGTTTATAAGTAATGATGGTATTTTAAGTAATTTTATAGATATTTATGATGCAAGGGATAGATGGAAAGATGGTCCTACAGCTATTATTGCAAATGATGCACTAGGAGTAGATTCTCCAAATAGTAATGTGGGAACACATTATCCATTTATACAAGCAGCATGGCAAGATACTGTATCACCTATTGATGGGCAATATGATGTAACTGATCCAGATAATTATTGGGCAAATCCATATACTAATGTCTGGGGTAGATTTTCAAAATTTATAGTAAGATTGTCATTCAGATATAGATGTAAATTATATTTTTGGAAAAATTCATCTATTAATGAAGGATTTGGTGAATGGGTATGGATGGGTAGTGATGAATGTGAATCTCTATGGGATCATTACAAACCACTAGAAGTAAAAGATCAAGCAAGTGCATTTTCTGAATATGGAACAATGCCATCAAAACCTCAAATGTGGGAAATAATTGAAACTGCTGCACCAGAAGATGATGGTACACCAAGAGGTGGGTATGGACCTTCATACAAACAAATGGCAGAAGGTGAAGGTTTTGAAAATAGAATAGCATTAGGTAAAAATGGTATAGCATTAAACGGTCAAGATCGAGATTATTCTATAGTTGGATTTGAGAATATGCTATACACATTATTTGCATTAAGACATAGCCACATGTTATTTGCGACACAGAATATAGGTGGCACAATATTCCGATCTATATCTACTAGAAGTAACAATTTTGATCCTTATGCAGAAACAACTTACGTATATGCAAAATGTAAAATATCAATTACATCACCAGATGAAGCTGGTCAAATGGATAGATATTTTTTCTATGGTTTTGATTTGCGACATTTTGATGTAGGGTATACTACTTTTTGGAATGGATTTGCAAGATGGGCAGGTACTGGATATGAATTAGATGATGATAGTATTATAGATGAAATTGATGATATAGAAGCACCAGATGAAGGTACTAATCCTAGTGGATCTGGAGTAGTAGGGGGTGATTAATGATAGAAAGTAATCAAAAAGCTGTAGATCAATTAAATAAAATGAAAAATGTAGAAACATTAACAAGTGCAAAATTATTCGTAGGTAATAATCAAATAAGATTAAAATCTACTGGTCATGTTGCAGCATTAATAATGAGATACAAAGGACATTTTAAAGGCATTAGTAGATCTATGCCAAACAATTCACGTATTGTAAGGACTGAAAAAGAAATTATATATATAAAACCTACACCAGATGAAAGTATGCCAGAAGAATTATTAATATATACTGGGGATCTAATTATAGAACAAGCTGTGGCATTAGATTTTAGATTTAATAAAGTATCTGCTCCAATAAAAGAAATTAAACCAATATCTTTTGATACTCCAAATTCATCTGTGGATTCTGATATAGGTACTACATTTGACAAATCTACAGAGCCTATAGGTGAAAAATTTAAAGGAGTAACAAAAATAGATAATATGCTAGGAATATCTGAATCTATAGATAAATATATACAAAAAAGAACTATAACAATGCAAGAAGGTATATTATTAGCTAATCAATATCATTCTGGTAAATACATGTACAATGCAAATGGACAGCCATTTATAGGTAGTTATTGCAGGACAGATAGGGGAGTGGTAAGTAAAGGTAGATATTTACGTAAAATGCCTAATATGGACCAAAATGTAGCTAGTATAGAAAGTCATATAAAGGCAAATACATTGTATATAAAAAGACCTAACCATAAAGGATTATTTAAAGCTGATAGTGAAGGCATAAAACAATACGTAAAATCAAAACAACCTATAAAGAAAAAAGGAAATAAATTTAAAGTTGAAAATGCACAGTCTAATTATGAATCAAAAATATTATCATATAAAAGAAAAAACAATAAAGATGCAGCAATACCTAAACATCCATTAGATAAAGACAATAAAAAATCTGGAAACCAGTCAGATTCTGGTATAGATAGATTAGCAGGGCAAACAACAGTAGGAGAAACATATGGTGGAGGTGGAGGTGCTTAATATAAAAGGGAAATTAAATGGGTAATTATTTTAAAAAAGCTGGAAAACCAGCACTTATAAATGACTTTTTATCATTGTTAATGCAAAACTATGGAGTAGATGATTTAAATCTTGAAGTATTTAGGTCAGATGATCATAATGGAGTGCTACAAGATGTAAAACTAGAAGATGAGCAATGGACTAAATTATTTTTTTGCAATCCATCACAAAAACTTAGATTTAATGCAAATCCAGATGGATCAACTAAACGATTTAGAATACTAATAAAATTTAAACCAGAGCATAGAATAACTGAACATAGCTGTGGTGCTATAAATGCATTAGCTGTATTAGGTCATAATTTTTATACAGCTGGTGTAGGTATAATGGGCAAGGCAAAATTTGACAAAATAGGTCATGATCCAGAAGAAGAAAACTATAATGACTTTATAGGTGAAAGTGTAAGTAAACAAATATATAATTTTGATCAAGATCCCAAGTATATAGCAAATTCTGAATCGACTACACCACATACTACTGGTGTCTATTTAAAACCAAGAACTGATGGATTTAGCATAATTAAATGTAGAAGCAATATACTGCCAAAGTTTGAACAGACTGAGAGTTTAAGAGAAACATATTATTTAAAAGAAATTGAATTTAGTATATTAGGTTTAGGATTTGGATTCGATAGTGGTCAATTCTCTATTTTACATGATGTAATTATATCATCATTGGTATGTGGTCATTACTATGAATTTCCTGTTGCACCAGATATGGCAGTTGCTGTAGAATATGATTTTGATGGAGTAAAAACCAATGAAACAGTAGGTGGATCTGAATTTGCATATATTGAACATGTAGGCAAACCATTTCAATTTGCACAAGGTGATTTAGATGTAGGATTTTTTTCTAATGGTGTCAATAGACCAAAAGGTAGAAAAAGACATAATATTACATTTAGTTCAGTAGCTAATAGAGATTTATTCCCTGCTGCTATGATTGAAAGCAGATCTATTGAAAATGATGGAGTGCTATCTGGATCTGTATCATTTTCATCACAAGATGATTCAGACTATAATGATAGTGCTATCGGTGCTATTGCAAGTTACCATACAAATGATTTAGGTTGGGATGGTGTATATTATGCTACACAAGTTGGATCTAGGATAACAATGACAGATTCATTCTATAAAAATGTAATTTTGCACACTTTAGGAGGTGCATTGCCATTTATTTTTATTGAGAACATTGATGCTAAGTTTCAAGCAGTAACTTATCCAGATGGTACAACAGATTACACAAAAGAACAAATTATATGGGATCAATTCTGTGTATGTAGAGTTGATAAAAATTCATTTAGATTTACACAATCATCACATAATGTATTTTCTGTAGCACTAAACGTATATGAAACTTTTTAAAAACATGTTAATGACAATAATAATAGCAGTTATATGTGTACCTATATTATGTATATCTGCATTGATCGTAGTAGTTAATTATATAGAGCAAAAAACATTATAGGGGGGGAATACTGCCATGTACTCACCTCACAAGTCCGTATAGCTACCAACGAGTGAATCATCCCCCCTATAAATTATATTAATAAAATAGTTGGTATATATAATATTTATTATATATATTATCCATAGCTATAAGGACTAATTAATGGAAATACTTGCAAGAATAAAAGAAAAATGCAATCATTGTAAGGGTGCAAAGTATATAAATACATTGTACTCACCAACACAATCTACTGTAGAATATGTATGCCCAGTATGTAAAGGTACAGGATTTGTATATGTTAAGAGGTGGATAACAACAGAGAGTATTAAATAATGTTCTGGGAATGCCATGATTGCTACGACAATATTACAGAATCTGAAGGTACTTATATTGTAAGACTTACATCTGAAGATGATGGTATTGAGGTTTTTGTATGTAATAACTGTTTAGAGGAGAACGAATGAAAAACACAACATATTTAATTATTGGATTGACTATAGGATATTTTATGGCATTAGGCTGCAACTCTAGCATAATGGCTAATAACACTAGTACATATGAATTAGGATCACAATGGAATCCAATGTACGTAAAAATTGTAGACTAGGAGAACAAATGAATGAACATAAAATAATGTTAGCAATACCCTTTGAACTTTGGAATAAGTTGGAAAAGAAAAGAATAAAAATACAAGAGAAGAAGGGTAAAACATACAATAAAAAAGAATATTTAACTGACATCTTAAAGGGAGAGGTGGAAAATGGGAAGCAAGAAACTAACAGCTAAAGAACTTGCAACATATGAGGAGTTGCAAGGTACTGTACTAAATCAGCCAGAAATTCCAATACTGAGAGAGGATGCACCATATGGTAGAGCATATTACCAATGGGAAGAAAACTTTGAGGATAGAGAGTTTTTACCAAGTCCTACAACAATATTAAACTGTTTAAGTAAAGGTATAGGATTTGATAAGTGGCTTTGTAGTCATACATGGGAAAGTAGCAGAGAATATGCTAATAAAAGGGCATGGATAGGTACAATGACACATATACTATGCAGTCATTTATTATGGCATAAAGAGGTCAAAATAAGCAATGGATTCTATAATGAATATGAGAATAAAGTAGAATCAATACCACTAGAGGTGCAAAAAAGATTATTAGGATTTTTAGATTTTTTAAATGAATATGATCCAGAACCTCTAGGATCAGAAATAATGTTATACAGTAATGAAAAAATGACTATTGATGGTCAAACAATATACACACACCCATTTGCAGGTACATTAGATATGCTATTTTTTGCAGATCTGGATGGTAAAGGAAAGAAATTAATATATTGCGACCTCAAAACTGGTGCAGAACATAAAAAACAACATGAATTGCAATGTACAGCATATAAATTACTATTTGACCACATATATGGTGCAAAATATGGAGAAATTGACCAGATGGGGTGTCTATATATAAAAGATACTGGCAAGTATAAATGGCAAACATACAAATTTGTACCTAATGCATGGTATTCTGTATATGAAACATGGAAATATTTAAATGTAAATGCTTATGGTAAGCTACCAAAAATAAAAGAAAAGCAAGAAATTCCAAACGTAATGCAATGGAAGAAACCAAAAAAGGAGAGTAACGATGAATGACATGGCAACAAAAACAAAACTAAAGTATAAAGAACATTATAAAGATAATGATCCATTTTTTATAACTATAGTAGATATGAACTATGAAACACGTACACATGATGAATATGGTACGAGTTATGAGTTTAAAATAAAGCATGAACATGCTGATGTATGGTATGTAAGTAAAGCAGTATTAGATACCTTATTAGCAGCAAAAGTACAATCTGGACAAGAAATAACGATGGAGTTCTGCAATGTTGATTTTGATGGTACATGGAGAAAGTTCTGGAAACTTAATGGACTTACTAAGAACCAATGGATCAATCAAAGTGGTATAGAAGCAGGTCAAAAGCTAGAGGAAGCTAAGTTAGAGCAACAACTAAAAAACGATGCTGCACCTGCTAAAAAGCCAGAAATGGAATCAGAATATCTATTAGATAAGATCACAGCTATTGAAAAGAGATTAGATGCATTAGAAGGTAAAACATCTAACAATACTGGTGATATGGAAGATCTACCATTTTAGCTTAGTTGCCTAGAGGTGGGGTGGCTTCCCTTGCATGTATGCCTACACTCACAGCCTACTTGCTGCCACCCTGCCAACAACTATTACTATGAACGAATATAATAGACAAATAGACTGTGATAAATCGATGTTAGCACAAGATATGTTTGCTGCTGACATAGAATCTTACTGGAATTGCAAATTACATCAAGATCATAGAGTAAAAGATGGTAGAACTAAAACAGATATATATATGCCAATAGACTATATAATTACAAAAAAAGACAGTAAGAAGGTAAAAGGGTATATAGAACTAAAATGTAGGAATATAGTCAGTTATAAGTATAATAGCTTGATATTAGATCTAACTAAAGTAATGCACATGAAACAATACCATGAATTAACAAAATTACCTATATTTGTAGGTGTCAGATTCAATGATAAAGATCTATATTGGAAATTTGAGCCAGATCTGGACCTAGATATACATTTTACTGGTAGAACTAAGCAAAAAAGATGTGAATATGATGTAACACAATGTGTTTACATACCATTTATCAATTTTAAAACATTTGAAAGGATTAAATATGACAAATAAAGCGAAAAAACTTACAAGTTCAGAAAAAGACACAGCAATACAAAATTTAGCTGCTAGAACAGCAAATAATGAATTAGTATTATCATTATTCATAGAGTTTATGGGTAAATCTGTAGATTTTAAGAAATTTCTAATTGACTGGCAGGAAGAACAGAAGAAATTAAAAAAACAGAAGGATTCTGGCATTATTGTACCAGAAAAGAAAATTATAACACCATGAGCAGCTATGAAAAGCCTAAAGGTGGTAGACATTTAGAAATAACACGTAAATATAAAGCATCATTTACTGATAAGGGTAAAATATGCAATAAATGCAATAAAGATCTGGAATTAGATCACTATAAAGCTAAAAGCAGTATATGTAAACAATGCCAACACGTTGCATATAAAAAGAAATACAAGAAACAAACATACAAACTATGGTAATAAGATAAGGGAAGGTCAAATTTAACTGGAGCAAGTTATAATTTGGTGCAGCCTTCCCAGATCTTAAAAATAAAGGGAAAAAACATGGCACGAAAGAGAATGATAGATCCAAAGTTTTGGACAGATGACAAATGTATAGAACTAACAAGCGAGGGTAAACTACTATTTATAGGCATGTGGAACTTTGCTGATGATTCTGGATTACTACCTAACAAATCAAAGCAATTAAAAGCACAAATATTTCCAGCATCATCCATTACTCATGAACAAATCAATGAGTTGATAGTGAAATTAAGTGATTTAGGTCTAATCCTATTCGGTAACAAAGGACAACTGATAAAGATAAAAGGGTGGAAAAACTATCAAAAAATTAATAGACCTACACCATCACACTACGAATTTGAACCAGATGATCCAGATGACTCATTGAATACTCATGAACAACTCACTACCAATATAATAGAATATAATAGAATAGAAAATAATGGAATAGAAAAGAATATAAAGGTCAAAGATCAAATAGATGAACTATTTGAACAATTCTATAAGCATTATCCTAGAAAAGTACAGAAAGAAAGAGCATATAAAGCATTTAAGAAGCTGAACAATACTGATAAAGAACTGGCAATATCCACCTTAGAGGACCATGTTAAATACTGGAGTAAAAGTGAACGGTCAAAGGAGCATATACCACATCCTGCTAGTTGGATCAATAGCAAGTCATGGCAGGATGAGTTACCAAGCGATCATGAAATACCTAAAAAAACAAAGTTTGACGTAAGCAAATTCAAATATGATACAAGCTATAATAACTTAATAGGATATTGCTCAAAATGTGGTAAAAGCAGCTTCTATAGTCCATATAAAATATCTAGTGAAGATAGTAGGTGCTGTAAAGTAGAAATATTACCAGAACGTACACAAGAGTTAGTAGATAAAATGCAACCTAAATATAAAGAGGTTTTAAATAAGGTATATAACAATGAGTAAAACAATATATATTGGTATAGATGTAGGTAAAAACGGTGGGATCTGTATGTTAATACCTAGAGATGGTACACCATTCTATGAAGCAGTAACACATAAATGTCCTAGTACCCCTAGAGATATGGCTACTATATTTCACTACCCCCCCTTAGTAGAGAGTATCATGGATTATAATACTATATGCCTTATAGAGAAGGTGCATAGTATGCCTAAGCAAGGTGTAAAATCTATGTTTACATTCGGAGAGAACTATGGTATATGGCAAGGTATATTAGCTACAGTTAAAGTGCCATATGATCTAGTGCCACCTCAGAGATGGATGAAGCACTATGGATCTATGCCTAAAGATAAGAAGGAACGTAAACACTATATAAAAGCATTAGCACAACGTCTATATCCAGATGCCAATGTAACACTATACACAGCAGATGCTATACTTATAGCACACTACTTAATGCAGCATCATGATAAAGAAATACCAGCTATAGATGTAGATAGTATGCCAAGTGCTTAGTAATGTGTACATATACCAATTTTACCAGACAAATGCCCACGTACAACAATAAAAAATACAGCACATACACATACTACAGCACATAATAACGTGGATGATCATGCATTGAATGCTCATTGATCTGTTAATGAGTGGTTATTGACGGATCATTGACTGTAATGGTGGGTATAACTTGCATAGATCTACGTGATGGGGGTAGGAATATTTGCAACAAAAGGGGTAGCCAGATGTAAAATTTGCTATGTTAATGTGTAAAGTGTTGCCTAGAATTTGAATTATTTACTATATTATTGTGTAATGATTGTACAGAAATTTGAAAAAAACCAGAAAAAACAACTAGCATTAGAGTTAGCCAGTCGTGATCCTAATATATCGCAGAAGGACCTAGCTATAAAACTGGGTGTAGATGCCACTACAATTAATAGATGGTTTAAAGATCCAGAATTTATTGATGGTATATATGATAATTTTATGATCTTAGCAGGTAAACATCTGCCTAGTGTGGTAATGGCATTGATAAATGAAGCCAGAGAAGGTAATGTACGTGCTGCTGAATTAGTATTAAAGCATTTTAACAAGCTACAAGATAGAGTACATATAGAAATCAATGCACCATTTATGCAGTTTATGAATAATAAACAAATAGATGATGCAGAAATAGTGCCAGAAGATGCTAAAATGTTAGCTGATAATACAGAAATTGAGCAAAATATAGAATTGCCACCACGTAACCCTATCGCAAATAGTCCTAAAAACCCTAAAAACAAGCTAAATAAAGAAGTTTTATCTAAAAACAAGGTAAAATATAGGAACGATATTAATAATCGTTATTTTTTACGTAAACGTGCTAAGGCTGTAGGACTAGATCCACTACCAGCTGGTAAACCTAAAGATAATGTAAGAAAAAAATGGCTGGAGAACTTAATAGATCTAGAACATAAGAATGATATATGGTATCCAGATCATGATCACATTAAAAGTCGAAAAGAAAAACATTAATGTAAATTTATAGGTATTTATTTTTGATGTTTTCTTATAAAAAAAGCCAGAACTAATCTGGCTTTTTTTTATTAGGTAGTATTGCGAATGGATGAAATTAGGAGGACTATCTACCTAACCTCATAATTTAAACTAACATCTATTAGTTTTCAAATGAATATCTATATTATATAATTGATGTAAACATTTATGTGTTCTATTGTAGTATACAACGTATGTACCAAAAAATAGCTTTACATACTCAAATCCGATAAAAAACCTACAATCACTTAACTTTACACCAAATGAATCTTTTAATACCTTATCTATCTTATTAGCTTCTTTTTTACTTAACATGGTTATATCCCCTTATTTTGATCCCACGTATTGTTGTTTTTATTGTTAATACTATTAAACATAATGCTAAAACTATATATAAAACATTCTGGATCAGCCAGATTAGATCATAGATTGCTTCACTCATTATTTGCTCCCTTTTTTTTTATATTTTCATCTTTATAGCATTCATAGGTAGCATTGCATTCAGTACAATATAAAATACTGACTACTCCATGACCTTCTATACCATAATCTCTAAAATCATAATCAGATCCCCACATTACTTTACTGTTACAATGCCAACAATTCATTAGTTACTCCCTTTCAGAACTTTAAGCCTACAAGGATTGCATATTTCATCACCCTTATAAAAGTATCCCAAACTCATAATAGACTCTGGCATACCATAATATGCATCAAAATGTTTATCGCACTTATTACAATGTAGATTTTTTGCTTGTAATTCTTTTGCTCTTTTTTTGGAATGATTAAATGTCAATTTCATTACTTGCTCCCTTTCATTATTTGATCAATATTAAAGTAAACTGGTTTTGGAAAATGTGGATTGTTATCCATATCCCAATCATCAAATCCAACCCTTACTGTAACCCAAGTATCAATATAGCCTTCTTTCATATTCATCATAGTCATAGCTATACTATCATACCCTCTTACTTGGTCGCCATTGTGTGGCTTATATCCACCAGTAGGGGATACCTCATGGTAAAGAAATTCAAGTGATTTACCTTTACAAGATCTATGATGTTTTTTCACTAAATCTTTTACCCATTTCATTATTTTAGTTTTCATTATTTACCTTCCTTTACTGTGTTTATCAAAACCCTATAGTGTGCTACTTGAACATTCCACCCACCTGCTATTATTGAGTATACTGAAACTGTATTATCTTCACCAGTTACAGTACCATTTATAGATCCATCTACACCTATATACAAATCTGCATTTTTTATAGATCCAGATTTTTTTTGTATTCTACTTATAAAGTTTTCTTTTTTAGCAGCAACATCTTTATCTAAAAAACTATCTAATGAGCATGATTTATATTTTCTATCTAAATATACTCTTTCTACTATCTTAAATATAGATTTACTATATGGTGGATTATTCTGGTAGTCTTTTAAATTATTATGAGCAGTTTCAAGCTGATCAGTTTCTGTGCCTTCCATGCCACCTGCTTGTTCATATTTTACAAGTGCTTTACTATACTCATTCCATAACTGTGTATATTCATCAACTTTAGAAACATAATACTCTCTAGCTTTGTTTTTCCAATCCTCTAAAAATTTGTCTATTGCTTCCATTTGCTACCTCATTT
>CERT01005850.1_pt1 | contig 14923 bp, 18 predicted proteins | sample 530691 | NCBI WGS metagenome assembly CERT01 (sample SAMEA2620861, study PRJEB7988) | marine metagenome | biome: marine biome (ENVO:00000447); feature: surface water layer (ENVO:00002042); material: "saline water (ENVO:00002010), including plankton (ENVO:xxxxxxxx)" | depth 5 m
TGAACACATGGCTCGGGTTTCAGGTAAAGGACAAGATCTCTTTATTGAATATTCCCGTGAAGACATCATAGGGGAATACGATTTCTCAGTTCAGGCAGGCTCAACTCAGCCTATGAACGACACCATTCGGAAGCAGCAGGCAATCAGTTTGATGAATGCTGTGGCCCCACTTGTGGGAACGGTTATCGACCCCCAAGCGCTCGCTGTTCATGTGTTGGAATCAGGTTTCGGGATCAAAGACCCCGAAAAGTTCCTGATTCAACAACCAGATCAGCAAACAATGGCGGAAGAAGAACAACTTCCGCCAGAAGACCCTGCTGCGGCAGGTATGCCTCCCATGATGGGGGGAGCACCTATGCCTCCAGCAGAAGGAGGCGCTTTTGCGCCGACTGGTGGAGTCCCACCAGAGCTTCTAGCCCAGTTGCAAGGACAAATGGGAATGGAACTCCCTGCTTTGTAAATGGGACACGGCTATATTCTTATAGGAGCAACTCATTGAAGACTCCTAGGAGGGGCTAGTGCCCGAAGAAACAGAAGTTATGACGGAATCCACAGAACCTGTGGACAATCTTGAAGCTTCAGACCATATTGAAGTTGATGAAGGACCTGCAGTAGACGAGCCAATGTACACCGTAAAGGTGGACGGCGAGGAAATGCAGATACCCGAAAGTGAACTTTTGAACGGATATCAGCGTCAAGCGGATTACACCCGCAAAACGCAGGAGATATCTGCAGAACGTGAACGCTTGCAACAAGCCGAAGCGATTGTATCCGCTTTAGAATCAAACCCAGAAGAAACATTAAAGGTTTTAGCTAGATCTTTTGATTTGGACACTCCTTCTGTTACCGCAGAGGAACCCGATGTGTGGGAAGATGAAGACCCCACAGCTAAAAGATTGGCTCAGCTAGAGCAGAAAATCGAAAAGCAAGAAGCAGCAGCACGTCAAACCGCTATAGAAAACGAGGTCCAAAAGCTGCAAGAGAAGTACGGAGAATTTGATTCTCGCGAACTTCTCAACCATGCGTTAAAGAATCAAATACCTAATCTTGAAGCGGCATACGCCCACTGGCAATTTAACGACGTTAAAACGACAGCGGACAAACTGCAGAAAGAACAGGAAATTACGAATCAGAAACGTGAGGCGGCTGTTGTTACTCCAGGTGGGTCAACCCAATCGGGAACCCAACCAAAGCCTGAAGGTAAGGCTGGCAGTATCAGGGAAGCGTTTGAATTGGCAAAAAAGCAATTAAGCACTTAACCTTTTAGGAGAAATAACAAATGGCTGGGAACAGCAATTTCGATGAGATTCTGACTACGACTCTCAATAACTACGTCCCTAAGCTGGTTGACAATATTTTCAGTGCCCGTCCGCTCTTCTATGCGTTGACAAACTCGTCAACAATGCGAACAGTTTCGGGTGGTGCAAAGATCGTTGTACCAGTAATTTATGGAACCAACTCAACCGCTGGTTCGTACAGCGGCACCGACACTATTTCCACGACTGCTCAGACAGGCATTTCGGCTGCTGAGTACGACTGGGGACAGTACGCTGCCACCGTAACAATCAACGGCATGGAAGAAGCCAAAAACAACGGCGAAGCTCAAATCATTGACCTTCTCGAAGGCAAAATCTTCCAAACGCAAGAAACCATCATCGAGAACATGAACACCATGTTCCACGCAGATGGCACTGGCAACAGCGGCAAAGACTGGGAAGGCATCGCTCACATTGTCGATGGCTCAACCCTTACCGCTAACACACTTGGCGGAATTGACCCAAGTGCTGCATCCAGCGTTAATGAATGGTGGACTTCCAGCGAAACTGCAGTCGGTGGCGCACTAACCACTGCTGCAATGGCAACCATGTACAACAACGTTTCAGTTGGCAATGATCAACCAACGATTGTTCTTACAACTCAAACACTTTATGAGAAGTATGAAACCCTTCTTACGTCAAACATTCGGTACACAGATACCGACATGGCAGACGCTGGGTTCCAGAACCTCATGTTCAAGGGTGCGCCCGTAACATTTGATGGTGCTTGCGCTTCAGGAGTTGTTTACTTCCTGAACACCAAGTACCTGCAACTGGTGCGGCACTCGGATGTTTGGTTCAAGCCAACTCCGTTCGTGCGTCCTACAAACCAGGATGCTGTGTTCTCACAGATCCTTTGCTACGGACAGCTAACCTGCTCTAACCGAGCGCGACAAGGTAAGCTAACAGGCGCAACTGCCTAATAGCTCCACAATGATGGGGTGAGGGCGCTTTGCCCTCACCCCATCCAGTATTCTGAGGATTTATGGGTAGAGAACTAGCAATAGGGTACGGAACAAACCGAAGAGCATACGGAGATCCAGGCGAAGGTTATTCGCAGCCTGTTTCCCGTGACCGATACTTTGGTGGGCGAAACGTGAGAACAGTTCACGCTGATCTTCCACATGAAGAACCACAATCTTCTTGTTCTGCTACTACGAAAGCTGGTGAACCCTGCAAAGCTCGGCCCCCTGAGGGGCAGAGCTTATGCTCTTTCCATAAGGAGTAGCGGTGAACATAGGCGACATGCGTGCTTACATCAGAAGCATTGTTGAAATTGACAGCAGTGATATCTCTGATGACATATTGAACCGCTTCTTAGGGGAAGGCTACGATCAAGTTGTTTACAGTGAAAAACGCTGGCCTTGGTATGAAGTTTCCACCACATTTGACACAGTTTCTTCTACCTCTGACTACACACTTGCTACCGTTGGTGCCTCTGTTACTAATGGGCTAAGAGAAGTTCAAGCGATTCGCACAGACGACCATGTGCTCACATTCTTAGGTCGAGATGACGGTGACATTGTTTACCCATTGAACTCAGCTAGCACAGGGGATGTTTACTACTGGAGTTTTTGGGCTGACAACGTAAGGTTGTATCCAACTCCATCTTCTGCTCAAACGTTATACGTGAGAGGATACAAAAACCCTTCAGCGTTTGGGGCAGGGTCTTTAGATTCAGTATCTCCTTCTGACTTTCCTGAACCTTTCCATGTTGTTATTGCGACATATGGCATTAGTCGTGCATATGAGCAGCAAGAAGATTTGGAAATGGCTGCTTCGTACATGAACAGCTTTATGAGAGAGTTAGATAATTTACGAGCACGTCACTTAGATGTGCCCGCTCCGCAACCTCTTGTTTTGAATAACAGAAATGCTTCTAGATGGCGTTCGCAGAGCGCTATGCCTGACCGACTCCGATATAGCTGGGAGTAAGCATGTCGAAACGGTCTGGCTTCAAACTTGAAATGCTAGAAGACTTTAGTGGCGGCTTGAATTTGCGTTCCGACCAGTTCAATCTAGCTTCTAACGAAAGCCCTGAAATGTTAAACGTTGATGTTGACCCTCGGGGCGGCATCAAAATGCGTTTAGGTGTCGTAAAAAGAAACGGCACTGTCTTAGGGAGCAACGTTACTGGTTTAGGGCAGTTCACCCCAGACGGGGGAACCGCCCGAGTTATTTGTTCTTACGGGACAACTGTTGCTCAATCCGCTTCAGGCGGATCAGGTGATTTTGCAACAATAAGTGGAATTAGTGTTACTAACGGTGACCGCATGTACGGTCAAACAACAAACAACAAGTTTTATGGAGTGTCTGGTGACGCTGCTTCGTTTGTTTATGACGGCACTACTGCTTCAAACCTTGCGTCGAACATTAATGGTTCAGCAGGGAATTATCCTATAGCGAAGTACACCTGCCATTGGAATAACTTTGCGTGGGTAGGTCACACTAAAGAAAGCGGCACCGACTATAAGAATCGTGTGCGCTGGTCAAAGATCGATGATCCAGAGTCATGGCAAGACTATGACTATATAGATGTGAATGCTGGGGAACGAGGCGACATAGTGTCAGCTTTAGTTCCTTACGCTGATCGACTGCTTATATTCAAAACCAACAGCGTGCATGCGTTATTTGGCAACAGTACTGAATCGTTTCAGATGGTGCCTTTAAGTCAAGATGTTGGTTCTGTGTCTATGTCGTCGCCAGTGTCTACTCCGTATGGCGTGTTCTTTTGGTATGACCGTCAAGGAGTTTGGGTATACAACGGGGAAAGGTTTGTGTGGGTTTTCGAGAAGTTGCAGCCAGCCATTGATGATGGCAGGTTGCAATTTACTAATCCTCCACAACTTGCTTGGTTTAAGAATCGTTTGTATGTGTCAGTTGATTGGTCTGAAACTTCAGAGCTTACGACTAGTCGTCGTGTTCTTATTTATGATCCAACTCTTGGTTCTAGCGGGGCTTGGACTATGACTGATATTGACGCAAATTCAATGTTGACGTTTGCTCCACCAAATGATCAACAGATTCTTCTTGGTGCTTGTCTTTCTAATACTGGTCGAGTTGTAGAAATGGAACAAGAGCGTCAAAGCGATTTTTATGGTTCTACTACATCTCATATAACTAGTTCTTATACGACTAGTTGGTTAGTGGGTAAGAATCCTATTGTTCGTAAACGTTGGGGTAAGCCTCGTATCGTTACGTCGTCTGATTCGACTGTTGCTTTAACTGCGAAATTGTATGTGGATTACGACACTGCTGATTTTAAGAAGTCGATGCCATTCGGTGTGCAAGGTAGCGGTGCCGCAGCAGCCACTTGGGCTTCTGGGGCTGGGCCTACTGGTGGTACTGGGGTTTGGGATACAAGTCTTTGGGCTGGAGAGCCGAATACAAACATTACTCAAATTGAACGTTTGCCTACACTTGGGACAGCGAAGGCTATACAAATGAAGGTCGAAGGTCCCACTAATGATGAGGCTTGGGAAGTAAACGCTATGGCATTTACTTATCTACATAGGAGATTGCGTTAATGGCAACTTTTACTGCGCCAAATGTAGCTGTAGCAGGTAACGCCATTGTTGCCAGTGAGCACAATACTAACTGGACGTATTTGAAGAACTGGCTTGAAGGTGTTGCTGGGCAAACAGGGACTTATCCTGGGGTAGTTCAAAACACTGGTGGTGCTATTACTGGTGGTTTGACTGTTAGCGGTGCTTTAACAAGTGGAACTTTTACTTCTTCTGGCACAACAGGTCTTGGTGCTTCTAATGCTTTCTATTTAGATACGGCACAAGAAAATACTGTTGGGCTTGGTGCTGGCACGAGCATTACGACAGGTTCTGCTGGCGGAAAGCTGTTTGACAGCGGTGTGCCAGTTGGTACTAACTCAAATACTCCGTACTCTTCTAATCATTACCAATACACAAAATATGACACTCAGTCTGGTGGTGGTGGTGCTGGCGGTGATAGGCCAAGATCTCAATACCGTTTAGTTATAAATGGTTCCATCGCAGTGATGGGCGACATTATTGGTTACACAGATCAATGGACAGGGAATGGCGCTACTTACACTGCTGGTGATGGCACTCGCATTGATTGTCAATGGTTGAATGTTCGACAAAATGTGGATATTGCAGGAGCGCTCAGAGTTAATACTGAAGTTGATTATGCCCGTATCTATATGGGTAATGATTACACCACAAACCAAGATTGGATTGAGTGGAACGACGTAATTACAGTCGGGTCTACCAACATTGGTCCTGGGTTTCGTTTTGTCCACAATGACACATCTCATTTAGCTATCGCTCAATCAAATGGTGTGCTTTCACTTCACGCAGAACAGGGTTGGCCTTCTTTGTCGGGGACGAACGCTGTTATCACGACGAGCGGCTTAAATCAGCTTGGCATTAGTTCTTCATCGATTCGTTTCAAAGAAGATGTAGAAGATGTCGAAACTGAAGAGAACTGGACGAAACTACGAGCGTTAAAGCCTCGCACGTTCCGTTGGAATGAAGAAGTAGCTACCAACTCTGGTTTAGATTACGAAACTCAAACTCCTGAGCTTGGGTTTATTGCTGAAGAAGTCCATGAAGCTGCGCCAGACGCAACTTTGTATGACTCTGAAGGCGACCCGATTGTTTATCGAGAGAAGTCGATGCTTGCGATGCTTGTGAAAGCAGTGCAAGACATCGACCAACGTTTAGGGGCACTTGAATGAGCACAGGGGCAACATACGTTAATGACGTTGGTGGTGGAACTAACTTAATTTCGTATTCTGACGGTTTTAATTACCGAGGTACTTGGTCTTCAGGTACCTCGTATGCCGTTGGGGACGTGGTTGTATACAACAACGCTTCTTATGTTTCTCGTACTTCTCATTCAGGACAAACTCCTGCAACTAGCACTTCTTATTGGCAACTGATTTCTGGTCCTGGGTCTTCTGGGGGTCCTGGGCCTGCTGGTGCCGCTGGCCCGACTGGACCATCGGGTCCTACAGGTCCAGATGGTCGAACAATTCTTAGCGGGTCAAGTGACCCAACTTCTGGTGTTGGTGTTGACGGTGACTTTTACATAAACCTAACAACTAACTATTTCTTTGGTCCTAAAGCAAGTGGATCTTGGCCTGTTGGGTTATCTCTTGTAGGTCCTCAAGGCCCACAAGGAAGCACTGGACCGTCGGGACCACAAGGCCCGACAGGTAGTCAAGGTCCGCAAGGTCCGCAAGGAGCGCAAGGAAACACTGGACCAACTGGCCCTACTGGGCCTACAGGTGGTCCTGGCCCTACTGGACCTATAGGAAATACTGGTCCGACTGGGCCGACTGGTCCTGTTGGGCCAGCAGGTGGACCTCCTGGTCCTACTGGTAGTCCTGGGCCTTCAGGCCCGACAGGAAGTGTCGGTCCTGCTGGTCCTAGTGGGCCTGCGGGACAAAGTAATGGTTTATTAGACGGCGGTTCGCCATCTGATACTTATGGAGGCATTAGCCCGATTGATGCAGGAGGCGTAACGTAATGCCGTTACAGATTCAATTTAGACGGGGAACTTATTCTCAGTGGAATACTGCTAATCCTGTTCTTGCTGATGGCGAGTTTGCGTTGCAAACCGACGCTGGTGGTGGGCAGCAGGCAGGCCAATTTAAGATTGGTGATGGCAGCACGAACTGGAACAGTCTCGCCTACGGGGGCCTACAAGGTCCTCGGGGTTTAACCACTGCGAACATCGACGGTGGTTTATCTAATTCAACTTATACTGTTGTCAGTCTTGACGGCGGCGATTCAGGGCCACAATAGGAGTAAATTATGGCTGTAATTATTCAACTGCGCCGTGACACGGCAGCCAACTGGACATCAAACAATCCGACGTTGGCGGCAGGAGAACTGGCGATAGAAACTGATACAGATTTTTATAAGATCGGTGACGGAAGCACAGCGTGGACCTCTCTCGGGTACTCCTCGCTACCGTCTGGTACTGCGCCGTTGGCTTCACCTGCATTTACAGGTACGCCAACTGCGCCTACTGCTGCGGTGGGGACCAACACTACTCAGTTAGCTACGACGGCGTTCGTTCAAGCGAACGGCACGTCGATATTGGAAGTGCAGGTGTTTAGCTGATGGCTGTTACTAAAGGTTTATTGTCGGGGACTTCGGCTAATGATGGTCAGGCGTATGATGTCACAACGTCTGTGACCACAGTGCATACGGGGCCAACGGCGACTACTTCGTATGACGAAATTTGGATTTATGCGACTAACGCTTCTGCGACAGACGCTGTTCTTCATATCGGTTGGGGCGCTAACCCAGACACATTGGATGACAACCGAATCAAGGTAACGATTCCAACTAAGACTGGATACAAGCTTGTCATTCCTGGCCTGATCCTTAAAGGCAATGCGTCGGCGTTGACGGTCGAATGCAAAGCGTCTCTCGCTAACTCAATCAATCTCACTGGTTACGTCAACCACATAACGGCATAGGAACAGATTATGGCTATAGAAAAAATACCTCTGTCGGGTAGCACTGATGGGAAAATGATTCAATGCACTGGCAGCAACACAACTCTTCATACTGCTTCAAGTAATGCTAGCCATATCGATGAGGTGTGGATTTGGGCAACCAATGTTTACACCGCAGATGAAGAAGTCACGATTGGTTGGGGCCAAGCGGGTTACACAGTAAGCAACAGTTTGTTTACTGTGCCAACGGAAGCTGGCTTGTATCTGTTGGTTCCTGGGCTAATCCTTAAAGGAAATACTGGAACACCAAAAATTGTGAACGGGTACTGCTCCGCCGTAGACAGAATCAACTTTGCTGGCTACGTGAACAGGCACAGCTAGACCATGAAACAGGAGCGCTTTAACCCGAGTACGAACGTCAGTAATTGGCAGGGTCGGTCTGAATACTTAAAGGGCTACCCAGGCAAGGCGATGTCTGAGGCGTTGAACGGTGGGTTCTTTGGTAGCGGTGGGCAAACACCCGCAGAGCGTTGGACATACATCAACGATGGACACGGCACAGGCAACTTTGGAGTTACCAACATCAATACTGCGACACCTAAATACGATGAGCTTCTGATTTGGGTAAACAGTTCACAAAACTCTAGCTGGTCAGGTGCTGGTTCTATCTATCTTGGTTATGGCGCTGAGTCTGGTGGTTACGGGGTTGGTGGGTCAGCGTACATAAAGCGAGGAAACTGGGGAGGCTATGGTTATGGCACCGAAAACAGTTCAAGTTTGCAGTTCATATCTGGCATTTCTAACTACTCGGCAAGTTGGTGGATCTATGTAACGAACTGTGCGTCTACAACTGATTACAAACCATTTGTGGCAAGGCATAACTACAACGGTGGAAATAATGGGCAGTATCAGGACACATTCTGGGCGTACGGGATAATTCAACGAACAACCGTAATGAATGATTTCTTTGTGCGTACCCCTTACAACAACGGCCAAGCTGATTACCAGCCGTGGGCTGTTTGGGGTGGAAGGAAAGCAGAATGAGTTTTCTTTCTATTGCTTCTTGGGTTGCTGAGGATGACACAACGTCAGCAGTTGAGTTTGTGGATCTTGATACGACTGATGCGACTTCGTTGCGGTTTGAACTGCACGTATGTTCGACCAACACAGGGACAACGCAGACCGACGCTTACCCGTTAAGGGTGCAGCATGCTTGGGCGGGTGGTCCTAATGCGAGCGCTGCAAGCAAGCATTGTGGCGGTTCGGTTTCCTTTAACTTTAATGCGAACTATGCCAAAGAAGGGAATGCTGTAGCTGGTGGCGCTGATTATTACATGCTGCAAATGGGCAACAGTCCTTATAACCGTCCAGCTAATAACTCGTCTACTGGCACAGGCGCTCCTAATTGTTTGATACTGGGATATTTGATGAATCCAAACAGTTCTTTACCTAAGACTGCTATTTGGGATATTGGTTGGCAAGGCAAGACTCTCAACAACACTGCAACTCCTTTGGATCACAGTTCAAGGATTGGGATTGGGATAGGTGGTTTGCGTCCACATGACGCAAACACCGAAGCGTGCGCTGCTTTCACAGGAATCCGTTTTTCTACACCAGATGCTTTTACGACTGGTTCTCGAATTATTATTTCAAAGATGACGTGAGGCGAATATGGGTTTTTCTGTAAAAAAAGTTTCAACTATCACGTTAAGTTCACCTGCTGCTGCCGTTTCATGGACAGGTTTGCCTTGGGAAACTAACGACAATGTGGCTGCTGCAAACAGGACAGGGCTTTGGATGGAAATCGAAATCCAAGCCAGATACACCCAGGCCGACGGGTCTAGTCATTGGAGTCAAGGAGATGGCGTAACTCGTTATCGACATGGAAACAATCTTGGGAATAGTTGGATTACTAACTATTACAGCTATACGTGGAGTTATGGCGAAGCCACTGGCAGCGGATCAAACTCTATTACTGCTGGCGCTACTTTCAGTTTTGACAGAGCCACAAATAAAAATGGTGGCGGCATGTCGTTTTATGTTCCGCAGAACAATGCGAATGTGTGGGGAACAGTTCCGTGGTTTACGGGAGTTTTGCGAGTAGGCAATTTCAGCGCATACGGAAGTTATTCGAGTCCTTCGAGTATGGATAGGGCTGCTTTTTCGTTGACGGGTGCATGTGGTCAGGAAAGTTCGTCAAGTAGTTCTGATAGCAACTGGAAGTGTTCTGGATACAACTCGGGTAATTCGAGTACTTCTCGGGATCATTGTGACAGTTTTCAACTTCGGGCTGATCCTTGGAATAGCAGCGCTAATTGGGATACAGGATCGAAGTTCACTTTGTATGTGTATCACGCAAACAACAGTCAAACGTAAGGAAAGATAATGTCCGACACACCCAAAATGGTTCACATCTTTGATTGTGCAACTGGTGAAGAAACTGTCCGTGAGATGACTGCCGAAGAACTAGCGGCAGAAGAGGAATATCGTCGAGAAGATGCTTTGCAACGTGAAGCAGAGAATGAGGAAATTGCTGCTCATAATGCGACGTTGCAGTCCTCTCGCGACAAGTTCGCTGACATGGGTTTAACTGCTGAAGAGATCGATGCGATTGTTCCAGCGGACAGAGAATTGCGTGCAGCGCCTGATGAGATTGTCGAGCCTGTGGCATGACCGACGTTGGTCTAGAAGAAGTTATTGCTTCTTTGAGTGAGCGTGGACAGATGGAATGGGAACTCGCTTTGATGCGAGTCCACATTGCCAATCTTGAAGCGGCTCAATGTTCGTGTGACTGCGATAAATGTGGGACGACTGAGGATTAGATATAGGAGGAATCATGGCTTTCAGGTTGCTTGATCACATGCCAGTTCCTGGCAAAAGCAAAAAAAATAGAGGGGTTACTCTTAATCCTGAAGTCATGTACAACCGTAAAGAGTACGGTGTTGGTGGTCCTAGTCGTGCTGAGTCTCGGGCAGAACGTAACCAGAGTGGTTATGCTGCTGCCGATCATGGTTCTTTTGGGGTAACTCCTACTCCTAAAACTGCGGATTGGGCGACTATCGACGCTGCTTCTCTTGACCCGTTTCCACGAGGTGGAACGGTTACTTCTGAGTCGTCTGCTTTATCTGAAGCTGCTTCGACGTTCGCTCCTAACTCGAATGTATCCTCTGATCCGAGTGGGTATTACGCACAGCCTTCTGTGGGTAATACCAATATTGGCACGTTTGGTACGTCTGCGGCTGACGAGTATTACTTCAATTTGATTGACGCTTTGAGCGGCAATCAATATAACCGTGAGCTTCTGGGTCAACAGTTAGCTTATGGTTTGGATACAGCCGAGAGGAATCGTATTCGTGGGGAGCGTCCTATTTGGGACAGGTTGAATCAGCGTGGCATTGTTAATAGTGGGATTAGGGATCGCACGATGGGGGAGTATGAGTCTGATCAGTTGAGGGCGATTGGGGACATGCTTCGTCAGCACGATTTGTCTTCTCAGCGTCTTGATATTGGTGGGGATTTGGCTCAGGAGCAGCAGTATTACCGTGGTGTTGATGCTGATGCGATTGCTGATGCTTTGAATGTTGCTGCTACTACGGCAAATATTTCTGATCCGAATGAGTTGAGGGCGAGTATTGCCCAGCAGATTCGGGCTATGGGCTAGGAGTTATTGTGAATCAACCGTTGCAACGTAAGAATAGGCTAACTGGGCAGAATCTTGGGCCTGCGAGTAGCGAAGCTCAAGCTTTAGCTGATATGGACAGAGCGTTAAAAGGTGCTCTTAGTCCTGTTGGTAACGCTGTTCAGTCTTTGGTTACTAGTCCTGCAGGGACAGTTGCTCGTAATTTTCGTGGTATCAATAACGCTTTAAGCAACATAAATATTCCGAGTGGTTCTGAGCCTCCTTTACAGAATCCTGCTTTAAGTAATTTGAATCTTTCAGATAATGATTACGTTCAAATGTTGATGGATAAGAAAGATCCAAGTGCAGCGGAGAAAGAAGCTCTTGCTGATTATTTGATAACTGGTCAGATTAATCGTTTGAATGACATTGTTGTTCCTCCTGAGGTTACGTCTGGGGCTTATAGTCCGTATGGCTCGGGGGATACTGATAACTCGACCTTGGAAGCTTTGAGAGATGCTATTGCTCGTAAAGAAGCAGGCACTTTAGTTCCCGAAAGAGGAGGGAGCAGCAAAAGTTCTTCTCCTGACGCTGACGGTGAAATGTATGGGCCAGGAAGACCAGAGTACGAGAAAGCTATAAGAAATTTTGAAGAACAAGAAGCTGCTCGAATGCAGGCTTTGTTTGACCAAATGTTCCCTGCAGGTGCACAAGCCGAAGGCGGCATGGGTTTAGCGGAACAGTTAGCAGACACTAATCGTGGCTACGCTCAAGGACGTTACAACGATCTAACAAGTTTTTTGGACGCTGAACGCACTAGGGCTGGTGCCCAGTTCGACAGCGACGAAGAAGCGATTGTTAATCAGCTTTTAGCTTCTGACGCTTCCCGTCGTCAAGCAGAAGATATGTATACAGCCCGTAGAGGCCAATCGTTTAACGAACTGCAAAGAAAATTTGACGCTCGGACAGACGCTGCAAGCGCAAGATTAAAGAATCTTGGCATTGATCCTGCTGGTTACACGAATGTGGTTGGTCAGGAGATGGGTGCTTTGCTTGGTGCTCAGATGCAGTCTGGTGCAGATTTGGCTGAGCGCATGGCGATGCTTGGCGCTGAACGTGCCCAGTTGGGTATTGGTCGTGCTAAAGCTGGGATGGCTAAGGAACGTCGGGCGTTTGATCGGAATGCTTCTGACATGCTGTTCCAGGGTTCTCAGCGGTTGTCGTATGAGCTTCAAGATATTAATGAGGCTTTGATGAATCGTCGTATTAGCGCAGCGGATGCTGCTGCTGCTTCTGCTGCAGCGGCTAATGAGGCTCGGGCGCAGGCTGCTCGGGCAATGGTTATTGGGCAGTCTTTTGGTATGCCTGGTGATGCGGCTGCGGCTTCGTCTACGTTCCCTGGGTTGTTGAAAGAGTTTGCAAAGATTGCAGCAGACAATGATCAGGGATTGACTATGACTATCACTGAAGATATGGCTCCTCCTGGGTTTGAACATCTAGTGGGTCAAAATCTTTCTCTTGACGAGATTGAGCAGATAGGCGAGATCGCCAGACAAAACGCTATCGGATACTGATACGGCTAGGAGTTAAAGTGGCGATTCCTCCTCCTCCACGGCCTCAAGACCGTGGAAATATGATCAAAAATTTGAAGATCGATTGGGGAAATAAGTCTTCTTCTGCTCCTTTGCCTGGGTATGTTGCTCCTACAAAAACGGGTGGAGGAATATTTGATATTCCTGTCCTTGGGCAAATTATTGATGTTATTGATACGCCTCGTGCTGCGATTGTTTCGGGTATTAAAGAGATAGGTGACATCTTTGATGCTGATAATGATTTCTCGATTGGGGAATTTGTTCAGCAAACTCGTGACAACATCATGATGGGTGAGGTGTTGCGGGATTGGGACGTTGATCTTCCTGGGCCTTTGGATTTTGCTGTGGGTCTTGGGTTGGATATTGCTTTAGATCCTTTGACGTATATGGCTGGTGCTGGGCTGTTGGCTCGTGGCGCTAAGGCTGCTGATGTGGCGAATGGTTTACGAAAGGCTGCAAAGCTGCCACAAAATGCTAATAGAGCAGCAGATATGTTGAAGGCTGCACAAAAAGTTGACCGTACTGGGTCTGTGTTGTCTGCAGGTAAATATTTGGACGACATAGGTATTTCGTCTGGTGCTCGTTTCACGATTCCTGGGACTGGCAAGATTGGTCGCACGATTATTGAGAAGCCGTTACGAAGGATATTTCCTGTTGTTGGCAGGAAGTTAGATGACATGCGTGTCAGGCAGTTGTATACCGATACTGCTGCTGGTCCTGGGGGCATGTTTCGGTGGGGTGATGAAGCGGATCGTGCTCTTGATTTAACTAATCCTAATAATCAGAAGCTTGTTAGGAATAGGGTTCGGCAGTTGCGGGGTGAGGGACCTGCTGTTGCTGTGAAGACTGGTTCTGAGGCTGATAAAGCAGCGAGACTGGCTATGAAGATGGCAGTCGAGATGCCTGGGAGTGCTCAGATGTTAGCGAAGATTCCAGGGAGTACTGCTTTTGTTGCTTGGACTGCTTCTGGTCCTGGCAAAGCATTCGCATCGGTTGCGGATACAAAGATGGGGCAGGCGTTTGGTAAAGCGTTTTCAACGAACGTTGATATCAACAGAATGATTCGTTCTAGCAATATAGAGGAACAGGTTACTGGTCGTTGGGTTCAGCGTATTGGTTCGCAAGCTAATACAAGGGCGTCAAAGTTTGCTTCGGTAGCAAAGAATGGGGCAGAGAATCTTAAACGTGCCGCTGATGATGCTGGTGTTGATTTTGACGAGTTGATGTTGGCTGCCGAGAATGAGGTTCCTTACCTTGTTTCGCAGGGTAGTGACTTTGGTCTTAGCCCTAAGCATGTGGCTTTAAGGGCACAGGCTCGGGAGTATTTGGACAGTTTGCGGACGATGGTTAATGAGGCTTTGCCGTACAGCGACGATTTAGATGGCGTTGTTGGTGAGCTTTATTTGATGCGTTATATCGGTAAGGAAGGCGCAGAGAAGCTTGATGAGCTTGGTCGTTTAAGTGGCAGGCCGTTGCCAAAGGGTGTTGCTGCTGATGACATGATTCAGGGTAATTCTTTTCATCAGCGTAATTGGATTACGCCTAAAGGAATGAAAGATCTTATTAGGGAGAACTTAAAACCAGGTGTAAAGCCTGATATTAGTATCGAGAAGCTGATTGATGACCTAGGTGTTGATCCTTCTTTAACTGGTGATGCTTTAGAAGATGCTTTGTTGAAAGCTATTGACGATGCGGCTGACGATGGTTTCAGAGTTACTGGTACAGACGGGCATGTATACACCAACAAAACGCATGTTGGAACGTTTAAGGACATTAAAAAAGCTGGCTCTATTAGAGATCAGCTTTCAAGAATGGGCAAAGAAGCTCATGGTAGCGAGTGGGTTGACATATTCGATACGGATATGACTAAAGCTTTGACGAGCTACATAGATTCTCATTCTCGTTACATTCGTTCTCAGTATGTTGTTGATGGTTTAGCGCAACGTGG
>CERT01021843.1_pt1 | contig 14739 bp, 17 predicted proteins | sample 530691 | NCBI WGS metagenome assembly CERT01 (sample SAMEA2620861, study PRJEB7988) | marine metagenome | biome: marine biome (ENVO:00000447); feature: surface water layer (ENVO:00002042); material: "saline water (ENVO:00002010), including plankton (ENVO:xxxxxxxx)" | depth 5 m
AAGCATGTGTACTAATGAAAACCTGCTATTGTTAAATACAAAGTCACCTTTGGCATAGTCTTTTTTAGTTTTAGGAACACTATGCTCTCTAGAAGTACAATCGCTGAAACCATATACATCAAATGGGATGCCTACTTTTCTACAGAACATTGCCATATTAATTGCTTGTTCTATTGTACCTGCTATGTGTCTGTACATACTACCGGACAAATCTACATACATAAGAAGTCCGTGATTTTTACCATTAGGAACAACCTGTGTCTGTTGGAATAAGTCCTCGGTCAATTTGTATGCCCACAATTTGTCCTCATTCAACTTACCTGTTTTAGAAATACGTGCTTTCTTAAATCCTGTAGCTGCTTTTCTAAGTTCAAACTGTTGAGCCATTTGGTTAATAACTGGTTGATTAGCTTGTACATAATCCTTGGCAAGTTTTTTACCTTTCTCACGAATTTCTTCGTTGGTAAGTTCTTTGCCTGTTACTTCGTACTCTACACTTTCTTCCCAATTATATAGTTCGTCCATTGGAACTATAACATCTTTGACGTCAACATCTAAATCCATGTTTACATACATGACGTCTGTTGGATCTTTGTCAAGTAAAGTAGCTTCCATTTGTCTAAATGTAGCATCTGTCTGAGAATGTTGACCCTCTTCCTCATGATATTTGAGGTCTTCTTTTAAGGTATCAATTTCTTTTTGTGCTTCGTCGATTTGTTCTTGTAACTCTTCGAACTTATCGTTTCTTTCTGTAGCTTCTTTTACTCTTTCTTGTACTTCTTTTGTAACTTCGTCTGAGTATCTATCAAATTCGTAATCTTCAGGAACCTCGCCATCTTCGTCTTCGTGTTTCTCACGATCTTCTCTTTCAATATCCCATCGAGTATCCCACTCATCCATTTCACTGGATTCTGGCTTGTTAGGTTGGTCGCCTTTGAGGCCTTCCATTTTGTCTAACAAGTCTTGAATTTGTTGTTTGATATCTGAGCCTTCGTCTTCTTTGTTCTTGGCTTCTTCTCTAGAAATGTCTGCCAACTCATGTGCTAAAGTTTTGACGTCGTCCCATGTTTCTGTATTTGAAATTCTGTCTATGAATGTCTGTTCTGTTTCAGTAAACTGAACACCTGCCATGTGACCTAATTTGAAATGAATGTTAATTCTGTCTGCGAAAGGAAATGTATTGACATCTCTGCCTCGAATACCGAAGAAGTCTCTGTCAAATAGTTCTTTGTAACCTTTGTAGAATGAGCTGGCTAATCCAGGATATAGTTTCTTAATCTTACGTTCAATACGAGCATCTTCAATGATGTTATAAAACCCTTTGAGGGAAGGGTTATCACATACTGCGTCGTGCCAACCTTCTTCTGGAGTATAGTGAGCGTGTCCTACTTCATGACCAACGAATAAATCGTATAAGTCATTTGACATTTTCTTAAATACTGGAAGATAAAGATCTCTGTTCTTAACATCAAATGCCGCAGTCGACGCTTTGGCATCATGAATAACAGTGATGTCTTCGGTTGCTAATAATTTTGCTAGTATTGATTTTTGTTGTATCTCATTCATTAACTAAATTTCCTCACTTTTTTAGTTTATGTGTATATGATACGATCTTTTGAACCTAAAGTCAAGCCCTAAATTCAAAAGATCTTAATTCTTTTTTGTATTTATATCAATAGGTTAGGCGTACTGACATAGAAAATTGCCTTCCTCCAGCATTATAATCGGGTAAAAACTCGAATTTATTGTCTAAAATGTCCTGAATTCGGAAGATAATATGTACATCATCCTTAGGATATATGCCAAACTTCCAATCAAAACTACTGACATCGTCGATTGGTCTACCGTCAAAGTCATTACCTTTATTGAACTCACCTATATAAGCAATCTCTGTGTCCCATATTAGATATCCAAACATATATCCTGATTGATAGTAGGATAATTTGGCCATATATTCAGGGACTCTAATTTTATCTGAATCTGTATATTCAAAATATGTAAACCAAGAGCCATTTTCTCTGAGCCATTGTCTTTGAAATTTGACACCTTGTGAAGTATATTTTCCTGTGTTCACATACTTGTAATCTGTCATATCAAAGTCTATACCTTCGCTGAAATCATAGTAATAAACAGATAAGAATCCGTATCCAAATTCTGCTCCTACTCCTTTTTCAGGTTGTAAGTTAGGATTAGCTGCAACCCATTGGTCACCATTTTCTTCATATAGATTAGGACGTCTAAAACTATTACCTAAAGATAATCTGAATCCATGTCCATCATAACCTATTCTAGCTATATGTTCATCATCTTCATATCTATAACCTACACCAATACCTAAATCGTTGTACCATCTAATATATCCAGCGCCACTATCTCTTTCTAATTCGTTGTAAGTTTCTCTCTGTCCTGTAACACCTACTTCAAAACCATAGTCATTATATAAGACAGCATTTGTATAGTAACGTTCACTATCGTTGACAAAACCTGTATTATGTTCTGCCTTATTCTTGTTGTAACCTAATACAAATCTTTCATGCTGTACTGAAAAGAAAGTTTTTTCTCCATCTTGAAAACAGTCATTAGATACAGACCAATCTGGCATATAACAATTATCATAATCATATTTGTAATCAGTAAAGTCTGCTCTTACTCTCCAATTCTCAAAATCATATCCTGTTTTAACAGTTGTATTTTCATACCAATCAGCTTCGTCATTATCACTTCTTACAGAGCCATTAGAGCCTTTGTAATGTGCCACTTGAAATCCTTCTACTGCTGTAAATACAGATACTTGGTCACTAGCACCTCTGATAACTGTTTGCCGTTGCTGTAAATCATCATTAATAATAACTGTACCTGCCATAGAACTGCTACCAAATTTTACACTTCCTGGTCCGTGTATTACTGTTAGGTTTTGTCCTGTAAGTAAGTCTGTTCCAAAATCATACCAGCCTGAACTAGGGTCATTAATAGGTACCCCATTCTTAAAGACTGCTGTATGTTTTGTATCTGTTCCCGATAATTGTATTCCTTGAAATGCACCCGGCCCACCAGCATTATATTGTTTAGTAGGTTGGATAGATTCAAGTAAATTATTATCGTATTCTGGGTCTCCATACCCATCCGTAACGTATGCCCCTACGACTATAACTTCTTCGACATAATCATCAGACCACGCGAAACCAGTCATAGAAAAAGTAGCAATCAAAATAGTCCATAATATTCTCATTTTTTTCCTTGTAAAAGTTTCTTATTATTCTTAGGAGCATTCTTTTTATTCCTTGCTTCTAATCGTTTAGTTACGTCGGGGGCTGAGAGCCAAAAGTCTCTGCCTGACATCATTTCTTTTAGTTCTGCCGGAGTAAGAAAGTCCTTATATACATCTTGGAAAAGTTTACGAGCCCATTTATCGTCAGCTACTACTGCTTCTAACTGCTCATGACCCTTTCCCCAATTTCCAGAGCTATATGTATGGAACATAAAATGACTATGTTCCGATATTTCACATATATCTGCTGTTAAAAATAACAAAGTAGCCGCTGAGAAACACATACCTTCAACCGAAGCTACGACTGTTCCTGGCGCCTCCTTCATAGAGCGCATTAATTGAATAGCAGTAAATATACTACCACCATTGGAATTAATGTGCATTACAATGACGTCGTTCTCTCCAGAAGACCTCATAATCTGGTTCCAGTCTTGATATCTTTCTGCTGTTTCAATTGCTCCAGAAAGATACAAGTCAAAAATTCTTGCTACAGGACGTTCAAAAGCATCGCCCTGCTGTTGTTTGTTGTTTATTGGTTTAGTTGACTCGCTCATAGTATCTTGTAACCGCCTTTATTTTCTCAATTTGTTTGTCAATCACTACCGTTCTATTCGGCCAGTGTATGTATTCCTTTTCAGGATTCTTTTGTAAATTATATAGTAAAGGTAGTACAAGATCTTCAACATCACGAAGTTTACTTGCGACATCTGACTCTATAAGAGCCCTATGTTCATTCACCATATTTGAATTGTCTGCTTGGATAATTTTAGCTTCTAACTGCTGTAACTTATCCAATATCTCATCATTGTTAAGAGCTGGTTGACTGCTTTGTATAGTCTCGCCTGTAGGTTCATCTACAGCTGTAAAACCAAAATCAAAAGTATCGTCTGCCATGTTTATTCCTCTTTATTGTTATTTATATTGACACTTTGTTGCTTTAAAAGTCTTTGGTGTTTTTTAAATTTTTTGTTAAGTGCCTTCATAGCTCTTTCAACTTTTAATTTAGACGCTCTCTGTGTAAAATTATAACCTAGCATGTGGTCGTATTCATGTAATATTACCCTTGCTGTTACGCCTTCATAAGTTTCAATAAGTTCTTCATTCTCTTCTGTCCAATATCTTATTGTAACTTGTTTGGGTCTTGATATCATTAACCATAGTCCAGGATAAGATAAACAACCTTCCTTCATAGATTCTTTTTCTTCGCTACAAGATATAACTAAAGGATTAAAAAATGCTTTTTCAAAAGCATCTTCTTCTTTTCCATCACCTATAACAAAAAATCTTTTATCTACACCTACTTGGTTTGCTGACAATCCAACACCTCCAAGTTTTTTCATAGTTTCCAACATTTTTGTTTTCCACTCTTTAGCGTCATCTTTTTCAAAGTCAAATTCTGTAGGAATTTTTCTTAATATTTCAGCATCGGGTGTAAGTAGTTTTAATTCGTCTACAAGTGTTTCGTTGTCTTCTATTTTTGTTAGTTCAAGTTCTTCCATATTAACATCCTACGTCTGGTGCTCCTGTATCTCCAATTATTCCATCATAACCTTTAAACCTATAGAATACTGTTAGCTCATCTCCTTTTTTAATAGGTTTAATAGCATACAATGTTCTATCTCCAGCATCAGTAGTAATAAAACAATTAGGATTATTACTATGATTTATAAAACCACCTAAGGGTGTTCTAATCCATTCATGTCTATCTCTACTATGTACTAAGACATGAGTTTCTCCAAATACTGTTCCTGCATTATGAGGATGAGACGCGTGAAGTCCTAATCCGTCTATTTTACTTTCTTTAATTGTTAAACCTTTTGGTAAAGGTCTATATGTTTCCATATCGAATTCCAATTACCCACCGCCGAGAACTTGTTGTAGTTCATGAAAGCCGCCAATTGCTTTTCCGTCAACCACTATTTGTGGAAACGTTCTAGCTCCTGGAAACTTTTCAAAAAACTCTTCTTCAGTATAGTCTGCATCCAACAGATAATACTTGTAAGGTCTGTGTTTAGATTCTGCTAGTGATTTTGCAGAGTTGCAAAATGAACATCTAGTCTTCCCATAAATTTCTATCATTGTGTTTCCATTTCATTTTCTCTTTTCCTATTCTCGAGGATAGAGTAGTTTTGTCGTTTCTCAAATCTAATTACACTTCTAAATTTGTCAAACAGTTGGTCGCCTTTATGGGAAATTACAAATACATTCGTATCTTCACCTATAGTATTCAATAAGGTCATTACATATTCTGTTCCATTGACATCTAATGAACTATCAAACACTTCATCTAATAATAAGATATTTGTGCTAGCACTATTTTTCATTTTAGCAATTGTTCGCCAAGTAAAAACTAATGCAAGGTCAATCCTTTGTTTTTCTCCTTCAGAGAATGAAGCGTAACTAAACTTATCCCTGTGTCTAGACTTAATTGTTTCTTTGAACGTTTCGTCTAAATCAAATTGAACAAAAAAGTCCATCGCCTGTAGATATTTATTAACTAATTTATTAATAATAGGTAAATATTCTTTAATAATCTTAGTTTTTATACCAGAGTCTTTTAACATGGCTCTCACCACATTGTAATAATGTTCCTCTTCTCCTAGTGTAGACTTCTCTGATACTTTAGACAAAGTTGTTTTTGCAAGTTTTTTCAACTTCGCTTTTTCTTCAGTAATATTACCTACCTTTGTTTCAGTATCATTAAGTTCTAACTGTAGACGTTGGACAATTCTTTGATGAGTAATAATTTTATTATTAGCTTCCATTATTTTCTCATCAATGCCAATTACTTTATCAACTAGAATAGAAACTTCCTCATATTTTGTTTCTAATTCTTTTAGTGCTGATCTTATTTCTATGAGTTTATCTTTATCCTTTTCGGATAATTCGTTTTTATGTTCGTGTGGGATGCCTTGTTGGCAAGTAGGACATTCATCGTTGTGTTCAAAGAATGCTAATTGTTTTTCGTGTTGCTCGATTTGTCTGAGGAATCTATCTCTGTATTTATCAAGTTGTTCTTTTGTTTTAGAAACATCGCCAAGCGCCTCCTTCTCTTCATGGAGGTCATTTGCCGTTTCCTGATTTGTCTCGACCGCAAGTTTTTCTTCTCCTAGTTGTGTAAGAATGTCATCGACTTTCGCCTGTTTATCTGTTTCTAGTGTTTTTATATATTCCTCTTGAACTTTTGCTTTCTGCTTTGCTACTTCTATTTCGCCTTCAATAATTCTAGACTTGTTTTCAAGTTGAATATACTTTTGTTTTAAGACTGTATTCATAGAAGAAAATATACTGATGTCTAATAAGTCCTCAATAATTTCTCTTCTAGCACCTAAACTTAATTGCATAAAAGGAGTAAAAGATGCACTACCTAACATCACTATCTGTGTAAAAGATTTGTAATTAAGTTTTAGAATGTTCTCTTCTAAAAACTTTTGCATATCTCTAATATTTGCGTCTTTGTCTACTCCTTCACCATCTATTTCTATATCAAACTTCCTTGGTGACATACCTCGCCGTATCAAATAATTTCTACTACCAATAGAAAAGTTTATTTCTACAAGCATATTCTTATTGTTTATTGTGTTAATAAGTTGAGGTACTGTAACATTTCTAAAAGGTTTATTAAATAAGGAATACGTCAAAGCATCTAGTAATGTAGATTTGCCACTACCATTCTCTCCTATAATAAGTGTACTCGGGGACCTTTGAAAGTCTACCTCTGTCCAAGCATTGCCTGTAGACAGGAAGTTTTTCCATCTAATATTTTTGAAGTGAATCATATAGTGTCTTGTGCTTCTAAGTAAAGTTGTTGAAGTAAGTTTTTAATCCTTTGTTTATCTAAATCTGTTTCTACTACATTGACATACTCTTTCAATAGCGTCATTGTATCTTCTAAATTAATATCCTCTCCTAGAGCCTCGTCTTCAAACTCTGAGAAGTCTTCTACAATTTTTAAGTCTAGTAAATTGTTTAAATATAATTTATCTACAAAGTGGTCAAATAATTTGTAATCGGTTTTCTTAGTTACTATAAGCTTAACCACACCACCAACGACACTACCAAAATCAAAATGCTCAATAGCATTGCGACCTTCGAAATCTGAATCGTCGTAATAAACTTTATGGAAGATTCTAAACGGGTTGTCATGATATTCCAAACTTCCGTCAATCGTTTCAAATATGGCAAATCCACGAGGGTCGCCGTAGTCAGACCAAGTAATCTCGTAAGGGTTGCCCATATATGTAATATTCCCTCTGCTATGGCGATGATGAAAGTGGCCGCTGACCACAAGATCAAAACTGCTAAAAGCGAGAGAATCCATGCCATGCTGATTAGGCATTCCAGGAAGCATGTCGTAACCCGCGAATTCGAAATGTCCGAAGCAAGTCTTTGCATCACTTCCTTTAACTGCGTCCATTGTTTGTTCATAATTTTCTCCACATATCCAAGGCAAATATAATACCTTGTGTCTGTCTAACATTATTTCAGTAGGTTCCTGATATAATATTATGTTATCGTATTCTCCTAACAATAAGTCAGGACTGTTTACGTCATTTGTATTTTTAAAGTAAGTATCATGATTACCAGGAATCATATGTACTTCAATACCTAGTTCTGCTGCCTTGCTAAAGAAATATCTTTTACAAGATTTTAGTGTATTGAAATTTATATACTTACGTCTGTCAAATATATCTCCTAGATGACAGATAGTTTTTATTCCGTTCTCTTTTAGATACGGAAAGAAAAATTCTGTATAAAACTGTTCAAAGTATGCGTCAAAACTAAGATTGTCTTGACGTGCACCAAAGTGCGTATCAGTTACTAGGGCGACTTTCATTTAGACTGCCCTATATATTGCGCTATTAGCTCCGTGTTCTCGGACTTCGCATTGTGTTGCGTAACATCTGCCATTAGTTTTTTTACTTACTAAATCGCTGGCAAAGTGAAATGCTTGTTCAGCAAATTTTTCACAACCAACACCGTTCATAACAACAACGTCTGCTAGTCCTTTTTGTTCTAGTTCTAGAAAATCCTGTAAGGCAGGATCGTCTTTATCTACTGCAAATTTATGGTCAAAGTTATCTTTTAACCACTGCTTTAATTCTTTTAATCCACCAAAGTCTACAACCCAGTTTTTGTCGTCTAAACTTTGACATGCAAATTCAAAACTAAAGGACAAAGAATAACCATGTAGTAAACTGCAATGGCTATGTGTAGCATTAGGTTGTCTAAATACACAAGACAAACCTTCTTCGTGTCCATAAGTTTTTGTAGAATAATATTTAAATTGTTTCATATTCATTTTTTAAGCTCCAAGTATAAGTTGTTCGCTGAGAAATACTGATTGTTTAAAAACTGCGTATTGTCATCTGCTGCAACTCTCAATTCATTTGAATTAAAATTATCCATAATATATCTAATCCTATCTATCAATGCTTGTTTGTTGTTGTGATAATCTTCAAAACTTTCAGTCCAAGCAGATGGATAAGTAAACTCCTCATTATACATCTCACTATAAGATAGTCTATCAGGAACAAGTGGGTAACCACCTGCTAAAAATATTTCATGACAAGATATGCCTAATGTTTCTTGTAAGTTAGCACTAAACACAATTTTTGCTTGTCCTAATAGTTGATGATAATCCTGTTTCTTCAAGTCATATTCCGCACAGTTAATAAAAGTATATTCTGGCAAGTTAGCTTCTAAGTCTTTAAAGATATTAAGTTGTTTTTCAGGTGCATTCCTGTGAGGAAACAAAATGATATCTTCTTTTTCAACTCCAATAGTGTCATTTCTAATAACATTACCTAAATATTCAAAGGGCCAACCTGTTCTTATAATTTTACTCTGTAAATATTCTTGTTCTTCTGGGTCATTAAATAACTCTTGTGCAAATAAACTTATATGAAATTGACTTGCAAAATAGTTTTTATCATAAGCATCAAAGAAGGCATATTCTGTATGCCTTACCCATTTCTTGTTGCCTATTTCTCTACCTAAAAAGTCCTGTGGGTCATAACTACCTGCGTGCCATAAACCATGTGTAACTATTTTAATGTTCTGTAGATCAGCCATGTATTTAAGATTAATAATACCTGGATGCCAAGCATCAGCAAATACAAAGTGGTCGCCATCATTTACTTCTTTGTTTTTAAATAGTGCGGCAAGTTTTTGTACTTGTTGTGACTTGTATATATTAGTTGCTGAGAAATCTAAGAAAGTACCTGACGTAACATCTGACTCTACATAGTCACCTTCTATAATTGTTACTGAATCGCCTGTTTCATCAGCTATACTCTGTGGAAGTTCTGTTTTCCATTGTGCAGTATAACGAGTTTCGACATATTCTAAATCAATCAAATAAATCATTCTCTAAGATGCCTCCATTTTCATCGTCCTCATATACTTCAACTCTTACAGCACGATTAGGATACTTTTGTTCTATATAATTTATAAGATCCTCTGCTATCATTTCACAGGACTGGTAGTCTAAATGCAAAACGTTCTTAGTATAGAGTCTTTCTAGTTCTCGCTTAAATTGTATGAACTCTACATCTCTATCATTATGCGTAACACCTAATGTTACATAGAAATGAAAGACATGACGGTGAGGGTATCCTAAGAATGAGACGTCGTCCCAATTACCTGTAGCATACTTAGGGTCTTTGTCGGCACCTGGGAATTTGTGGACACCCTCCTTTTGAAATTTAACTTTTATGTACCTGTTCTTAACCATTGTGGCTCCTGTCTGTTTGTGTACCTAGCAAAATCTAGTTTGTACATATTATAATACCTTCGATATGCAGACACAACATCATTTGGTATTTTTGCATCGTCTGGCATAGCTTGTGGCATATTGTGTATGTCTGCCATTGGGGCATAAGGTATATTCTTAGGTGGATTACAAAGTATAGACCTCAGTTTAGCTTCTGTAAGATGTAATCTGTTGTACCTGTGAGTATATTCTTTACATAGCTTGTACCACAAGTTGTGCAAATACATATAGTTGGCATCACTTTGCCTAACCCATATACCACATGGATGATTGATGTGAGATGCTTTGTATAAACCCCACTCCTTAACTTCATCGCCTTCAATACGCCAACGCTTTATGTTTCTACCTGCTGGTGTTTTGTCTATATACATTGTGCCGTCTAATACACGATGTGCTGTAGACAATAGTTGTGCGTATTCAATAACCATTTTAACAACGTGCTTATCACAATGTGACTCTACACATTTTTGCTGGTTCTCATGCAACATAAAAATATTCAAAACAATTCCTCCAAGTTAATTGGTGGTTCTTTGCCTACACTCATAGACTTCATCATTCCACCTAAGTATTGATTGCCTTCCCAGGCATCAAAGTCTTGTTTATTTTGTATATTATAGAGATTACGGAACTGCGTGTCAAGTTTTAGTTTACCACTAAACTTAATTAGGGTATCTTTATCTAATAACATAGATTCTAAATGAGACATAAAGTTTTTAATAGACATAAGTGTAAATGCCGTTCTAACAAATAACCATCTATGTAAATCGCCCCATTTTTCTATTGCCTTTGTACTAGGTGTATTCAAAATCTCATGAAATAGTTCTAGATCTACGTCTAAATTGATAGTTTCATTCACGTTTTGGTGCATTTCTCTATACAAATTAGACATCTTACGATTAAACTTAGTTGTACTCTCATTCATATAATATAGGCCTGTTTCTACGGCCCTACTATGTGTTGTAGAGTCATATGATATTTGTATGTCATCAAATAATCCGTTCTGTACAAATACCAAATAAGGTAACATACGTCTAATACTACCTACACCCAATACGTGCAAGTGCATTGTATCCTGTGGCCACATTGTTTTAATCTGTGCAGCAATAAAGGCTCTTTTTACATCTTCTAAAGGACCTGTTCCTAAACCTGCTGCTCCTACAGCAATACCACCTAGTCTATGGTGCCACTCTGTAGGTATTTGTTCCATTAAACATTCAAACCATCTAATATAAGTGTCTACACAATTACCCTGTAGAATTAAGAAAGGTTTACATTCACTTCCTTCTTCATCAAATATTTCTAATTGTTGTTTAATGTTTTGTCCTGTTTTCCTTGCCTTCTCTTCGTAGTTTTCTCTGTCAAAAAATCTACCTTTAACATCATTTCTGTCTGACCTGTCGCCTGTAAGTATAACAGGTATCTCATCAAAGCACATACCTACATCGCCCCATTTTGCTTGGTTACGATATACTTCTTTTTTTAATTCATCTGTGATAGTCAATCCTTGTGTAACAATTTGTAGACCACCTGAGTCTACATGGACATCATTAATGGATTTTCTATATGCTTGGAATCTTTCACCAAAGCCAGACTCTGTGTGGCCATTGTATAGCATACTGAAGTTGTGGTTGTGTTTGTCTTGTACAAGTTTTTGAATGAGCATATTTACAATTTCTACATTTGTATCATTAGTTGCAATCTTAGGATTACTAAGACGCATATAACTTGTACCTGATACTACATAATCTAATCTGTTCATGATTTTAATATATCTATTAATAAGTTTCCCTGTGCATACGCATCATCTAATGCGTTGTGATTGTTTTTCTTTGGCAACCTTTTGTCTAAAACATTGCTTAATGTACGCAGGCAGTTTATATCCCAAAATTTCCATGGAAATTTTTCTTGAGGATTTTTGTTTTCATTCCAACCACTCAACGTCATGGCGTTCTCTAAAATGACCACGTCAAAGTTGGCTCCATAGCCCCATATAGGGACGCTATCCCACCCGTAAAATGTAACAAATTTGTCTAATGCCTCGTCTAAAGGCAAAGGATCTTTTTGCCAAGCTTCTCTAGCTTCTTTAGATTGTTCTTTCCACCAATCTACTGTATGAGGATCTATATGTAGTCCTGCTTCCTTACAAGTCATAGGGTCTACGTTCACAAAGAACTCATCTACAATTTCTAAGTTCTCTATTCTTACAGCACCAATAGAAACTATACACGCATTGGAGCGTGTGCTTAATGTTTCTAAATCTACGACTATGTGTGGTCTCTCAATTATCATAATATAAAATTTTGTTTATTACTTTCTGGCAATAAGATTCATAAACTCTGCTCTAAGTGCTGGGTCATTTTTAAACCCTCCACCTAGTTTGCTAGTAATAGTAGATGAACCTACATCTTCTACACCTCGACTTTTTACGCAATAATGTTGTGCGTCAATTACAACGGCAATATTATCTGTATCGAGAATGTATTGTAGTGCATAATATACTTGTTCTGTCAAACGTTCTTGTATCTGAGGACGTTTAGCAAAGTATTCTACTATCCTATTAAGTTTACTCAATCCTAAAACCTTTTTGTTTGGAATGTACGCCACAGTTCCTACACCATCAATCACAACAAAGTGATGTTCACAGTTAGATTGAACATTAATGTTACGTTCAACAACCATGCTTTCATATTCCATTTTGTTTTCAACTGCTGTACATTTAGGAAACGCCTCGTAATCTAAACCCCAAAAGATTTCATTAACATACATCTTAGCCACACGATTTGGTGTGTCCATAAGACTGTCATCTGATAAATCAAGTCCTAAAACTTTCATTATGTCAGTGAATTGATCTTTGATTAGTTCAATCTTCTCTGTACGAGTAAGTCTATTATCTGTAACGGGTGTTTCTACTCCACACTTGACTAAGTGTTCGTGAATTTTAAGACCCAACTCAGGGTCTGTTTTTGTCTTATTAAAAGCCATTTTGTTTCTCCTTCCTAACGCGGATATTGTTTTTTAAAATTTGCAACCTTTGTGTTGCCTTATATTTATAACCCATCACTTCTTTTCCCACGGAAAATTTATCCATTGTTTCCTTTTATATTCGCTACTATTATAGAGTCTTATGCCTTCAAAGTCAAGCCCCATGTCTACCGTTTTTGTAAAAAGGACAGAAAATCTAGCTCCTGGATATTGTTCTCTTATTTCGTGTACTGTTGCACCTGTATCACATATATCATCAATGAACATAATATTAAACTGCTGTGTTCTTAGTTCGTCTAACTTTAAAATGTCTTTGAACTCTCCGTCTCTTGTTTGCCAATCCAATGTTGTCATTGGAATATTTGTTTGGTGACTAATCATTGTTGCTGGGATTAGTCCTCCCCTAATTATACCTACTAATAAATCTATGTTCTGTGTTTCTAGGTAACTACTAGCGTTCTTTACTTGCTGTTCTATAGTATCCCATGATATATCTATGTTCCCCATGCATTCCCGAATAAATTAATATGCAACCTAGGACTAAACTTGTAACCTGTTTTCATACAAGCTTCTGCAACATCTTTTTCTGTTAGATGTTGTTGTTCTAATGTTGCGCCTTCTGGCATGCAATAAACTGCATCCAGTACCACTCCAGCGGATTTATATTCATCTACAAATAAATCCACCTCTTCAAAATCTTCTATGTCTCTAACGACAAATTTGTTATATAGATAACTGTTTTCAACTTTATTCATATCAACTAATACTTCAGGAACTAATGCGTCGAATTGATCTTCACCTGATATACTTAATTTAGGAGATGTACTCCATGTTACATGAATGTCTTTACCATCACCATTTAGATAATCAATAAATTGTTGTTGTAAATTTTGTGTTCCATTTGTTTCATAGGTTACATTTTTCAAACCTAATTCTTTACAAAGTTCTAACAGTTCGGGCCATACTCTTTGCCAACCTAGTAAAGGTTCTCCACCTGTAATAACAAGATGTATGTCTTCTTTTTCATCAAACCTACCATTAGGAAGTAAGTCTACAATTCTATCCTTTACTTGTTCTATCGTTTCTGTTAGTTGTAAATGTTTGTACTTCATTGCCCACGATGCTGAACTATCACAACCAATTGGTGTAACAGGCAATTCGTCTATTGACTTGTATGCTAGTTCGTGTGTCTTTTCAGCACGTTCGTCTTTCATATAAGGCATTTCTTCTACTGGAATTAAGTTTCCACGTTCTTGACCGAAACCTCTACATTCAAAGTTACAACCAAAAACTCTGAGGAAGACACTAGGAACACCTACAAATCTACCTTCGCCTTGTACTGAATAAAATACTTCTGAATATCTTAGTTTTCCCATAATGAACTATTATATATTAGGCCTGAACCTAGATTCAAGCTTCTTGTTTACCGTTTTTAGCTTTTTCAGCTTCTTCTGCTTTAATTTTTTCATCCAAATATTTTGGCCTACGCTTAGGCATCTTTTTGCCTTTGTTTGCCTCATTAGCTTTCTTCTCGTCTGCTTGCGCTTGGTCAATTATATTTTTCATATAAGTAACATATTCTGTACTTCCTTCGCCTTCTTCGAGAAGTTGTTCTATATCCAAACTTTGAATGTATTTGAACTTTGTTTCCATATGACGTTTCTCTTTTTGGATACGTCTAATGAAAGCATAGTATGTGATTTGTGTAAAGTAT
>CERT01026856.1_pt1 | contig 14387 bp, 16 predicted proteins | sample 530691 | NCBI WGS metagenome assembly CERT01 (sample SAMEA2620861, study PRJEB7988) | marine metagenome | biome: marine biome (ENVO:00000447); feature: surface water layer (ENVO:00002042); material: "saline water (ENVO:00002010), including plankton (ENVO:xxxxxxxx)" | depth 5 m
TAAATATAATCAACTAGAGCTTTTAAAGTATCTGCACGGAGGAAGGTTCTCCCCTCGTGAAAATGGAGATCTATTATCAGACTCAGCAAAGGATCTTTTTTCTTCTCCCTCTATAGAACCCCAAAGAAAAATTTGTAATTTTTGCGGGCTAACCCTAGCGCTATCGGCTTTCGATAATACTTATAAAGGTAATAAGACATATAAAAGAAATAGATGTAGGAAATGCAGAGCTAAGAGCGGGGAATGCTATAAGAAATTCATAAGGAGAGCGCATACAAAGTTAAAGCATGGAAGAAAGAAACAAGGTATGGAATGGGAACTTACTCCAGAGATATTGATTGAGATATACGAGAAACAGAAAGGCATTTGTTACCTAAGTGGAAAGAAGATGACTCATGCCCTTGCTGAAGGGGTAAAAGATACAAACATCAGCATAGATCGGATAGACCCAGCCAAAGGATACACGAAAGACAATATCTCTCTCTGCTGTGTTAGGGCTAACCTTATTAAACACAAGTTAACAAATAGCGAACTAAAAGACTGGATAGAGGCAATATGGCAACACCTACAGAACGACAAGAATTATTCATAGCTGAGTACGTAAAGACTAGAAACGGCTTTAAATCAGCGGTTAAGGCGGGTTATAAGGAGAACTCTGCACGGCAACAGGCGTCTCGCTTGCTTACGAAAGAACACATTTTGAAACGTGTGGAAGAAGAAACCCAACAAATTCAAGCCCGTAACAACCTCGATGCTGATTACATTGTGAATAAATTACGACAAGAAGCAGAAGGGATCACTCCTGACGCTACTGCCTCTTCTAGGGTTAAAGCATTAGACCAGTTGGCCAAGATCGCTGGTGTTTATGCTCCTGTTAAGAGTGAAGTTGAAGCTAATATTAATCAGGAAGATGATTGGCTGGCTAACCTAGATGAAGAAGAGGAGTTTCATTAATAGGGTTGCTCCTGGCTGATGGATAAAATTCAGAAAATAGGCAAAAGGGTGAAGCACGATCTGCCCTTTTATGCTTCCAACTTCTTAAAGATCGTAGACAAGCAAGGGGAAAGAATCCCTTTCCGCTTTAATCCATCCCAATTAGAGGTTCATAGAAGGCTACAGAGGCAATTAAAGGAGACTGGACGTATCAGAGCCTTAGTTCTTAAATCACGCCAGCTAGGTATCTCTACTTATTCAGAAGCTAGGTTGTTCTGGAGAGCCGTAACAAACAAGAATGTTAATGCTGTAGTGATCTCACATCTGAATAGTTCGTCTAAGGCTATCTTTGAAATGATCCGCCATTTCTATGACCACATACCCCATCAAGCATTTAAGCCAGAGACAGGCCAGCTTACACAAACAAGCATTAGCTTTGAGAAACTCAATAGCCAGTTCCGTGTGCATACTGCTAGGACTGGTGATGTTGGAAGAGGTCAAACAAATAAGTATCTTCATTTATCAGAAGTAGCGTTTTTCCCTCAAAAAGCAGAGATTGTTGCGGGATTATTGCAGACAGTTCCGAGGTTAGGATCAGAAGTAATTCTTGAATCAACTGCTAATGGTGCGGGGGGATGGTTCTATGAGCAAGCGCTAAAGGCAATGCCTGATATGAATAAAGGGGCATCCACAGATTGGGAGCTGATATTCCTACCTTGGACTGATCACTCAGAGTACAGAGTACCCCCCGACCCCTATTTTGAACCCTCCGAATATGAAGAGTACCTAACTGAAAAATTTGGGCTGGATAATTCTCAACTAAACTTCCGCAGACTAAAAATAGCTGAGTTAGGAAGTGAGGATCTCTTTAAACAAGAGTACCCCCTAACCCCACAGGAGGCGTTCCTATTTTCTGGAAGGACATTTGTAGAGAGTACCTACATAGAAAATATTATAGAAGGTTGTTTCTCTCACAACAAAGAGGGAGAGATACTTCCCGATGTTACATTCTCTGAGAAGGCTAAAGGTCGTTTCAGAGAGTGGCGTGAATGCGAAGCCGACCAAAGGTATTGCATAGGAGTAGATGTAGCCGAAGGGCTAGAAGGTGGCGATTATTCATGCGCTCAGGTAATGGACGCTATGGGTAATCAAGTTGCTTGCTGGCACGGACACATTGATCCGTTCATGTTTGGTGATCTATTGCGCGCACTAGGTCTTTTGTATAACAAAGCTTGGATGGTTGTTGAAAGAAATAATCACGGGCTTACGACAATAAGACGATTGCAAGAACTAGGTTATCCAAACTTGTATGTAGATAGACAGGTAGACAACGCTTACGCAGACAAGATGACTAAGAAGGCTGGGTTCTTAACTACGAGTAAGACAAAGCCAGTATTGATAGATGGATTAGCTACTCTGATTAGGCAAGGCGAATCAGGGATAGTGTGTAAGGATTTGGTAGGTGAGTTGAGGACGTATGTGCTAGACGAAAAAGGACATACCAATGCTCAACAAGGTTGCCATGACGATAGGGTTATGTCGTATGCACTAGCTTTATGGGGGCTGCAATCTATGCCCCGTAATAGGCGTTTCATACAGAGACATGACTATGAACCTGTAGATGGAGTAATAGGGTATTGATGCACAACGCTTACTTAGGCTGGTTTTATAACTCAGAAACAAAAGAGTTTGAGAGGTGGCGCGGAAAAAAAAATTTTTCGAAACCCTCTGAAAAAAAAGATGATTGAGTATAGAGGCGAGAAGTTTTCAGGCTACAACAAGCCTAAGAGAACACCCAACCACCCTACTAAGTCTCATGCGGTTCTAGCTAAGGAAGGTAGCGTTATTAAATTAATACGCTTTGGACAACAAGGAGTAAGTGGTGCTGGTAAAAGCCCTAAGTCTAAGAAAGACAAAGCGAGGCGCAAGTCTTTTAAGGCAAGACACGCTAAGAACATAGCTAAGGGAAAACTATCAGCTGCTTATTGGGCTAACAAAGTTAAATGGTAAAAATATGAAAGGCGTAAACCACTATAAAAAAGATGGAACTTTGCATAAAGGTGGTATGCACAAGATGGCAGATGGAACTCTTCACTCAGGTGCAAAGCATACAAATTCTAGTGTAAAGCTTTTTCATTTTGGAGAGCTTACTAATAAGGCTAAGAAAAAAGCCAAAACTTATTGGAGTAAATAATGAAAAAGAAAAGAGGTTTGTACGCAAACATACACGCAAAACGTAAAAGAATCGCTGGAGGTTCAGGTGAAAAGATGAGAAAGCCTGGAGCTAAAGGCGCACCAACAAAAAAGAATTTTAGAGACGCTAAAAAAACAGCCAAGAAAAGGAGATAACTATGCCAAGGGTAGGTAATAAAAAATATTCGTACACCAAGAAAGGAATGGCTAAAGCAAAAGCTGCCGCAAAAAGAAAAGGTGTAAAAATTAAAAGCACAAGAAAAAAAGGTTATTAGTAATGCCACATAAAGAAGACTTGGTAATGGACACTCCAGATATGGAGTTGTCTGAATCAGGTATTGATCTTAAAGAGATCACAGAAAAGAAAAACCAAGACGCTGAAGAACAAAGCGCTGAGCTAAGTTCTTTTGGTGCAAGGTTAAAGCATCTTTATGAAGAATATAAAGACAGCCGTTCTGAGATTGAAGACGAATGGATCAAAGACCTGAGACAATACAGCGGTAAGTATGAACCCGATGTTCTAGCCAAGTTAGAGGCTCAGGGCAATCGTTCTAAAGTTTATGTAGGGCTTACACGAACTAAAGTGATGGCAGCCTACTCCAGAGTAATAGATCTTATTTTCCAACCTGGAGAGCCGTTTTTCAGTATAGAACCTACTCCTAATCCAGAGATAGACCCACTAAGACAAGCAAGAATGCTTAATCAAGCTGTAGCTGAGGTTATGGCTGTTTCTGGTGCAGAAGATATAAGTGAGGTAGAAGATTTAGTACAGCAACGATCTATGGAGTTGCAAAAGGAAATCAGAGATAACGCAAAAGATTTAGCCAGAGAAAGCGCTAAATTAATGGCGTTAGAGATAGAAGACTTTCTAGTTGAAAACAATACTGATGAACGCATGAAAGACGCGATATTAGAAATGTGTCTATTTGGTTCTGGAGCTATGAAAGTTGGCACGTTCAAGGTTGATAAAAAAGCACATTGGCGCAGAGGCGCTGACGGGTATGCGATGATCATGGAAGAAGACATAGTTCCTGAAGTGGACTCTGTTTCTATCTTTGATCTATACCCCGATCCTTATGCAACGTCTATGGATGATGCAGATGGTATTTTTAGAAGACACATTCTGACTAGAAAACAATTTGGTGAATTAAAAAATGTAGCTGGATTTGATAAAGATAAATTGAATCTATTATTAGAACACCATACAGATGGTAATCACGATGAAGCGCAACATGAAAAAGATAGACGTTCTATATCAGGCGTTAATGAGTATGCAGAAAGTACCAGATTTGAAGTATTAGAATATTGGGGATGTGTAAGCGGGCATGATCTTATAGAGTGCGGTGTAGATTTAGGCAAAGATGCTGAGTTATCAGATGAATATCAGGCCAACGTGTGGATATGTGATCACCATATATTAAAAGCACAAATTAACCCTATTATGGGAGGCTACAAAAGCCCCTACCTTATTGTTCCATACGAAAGAAACCCTCACCAATTTTGGGGTGTAGGCGTGGCTCGTATGATGCGAGATTCACAACAAACCATGAACGCAGCTGTCAGAATTTATTTGGACAACACAGCTATATCAAGTGCGCCAATGGTCGAAGTGAACACAGATTTATTGGCGGCAGGTGAAGATCCAACGGACTTACATCCTTGGCGAATCTTTCTCAGGGAGGGGGGTGACGCTCAATTCCCAATGGTTCGTTTTTACCAACCAGCTAATAATGCTTCCTCCTTAAACAATATCATTGAATTGTTTAGACGTTTCGCAGACGAGACAACGTCACTCCCCAGCTACACTCATGGCGATCAGCAAAAGTCTATGAATCAGACTGCAACTGGTATGTCTATGTTAATGGGTGCAGCTAATGTAGCCCTCAAATCAACTATAAAGAATTTAGACGAGTACATGGTTAAGCCAATGATACAAAGCTTGTATCACCATTTTATGGAATGGAGTACCAATGAAGACGCTAAAGGAGATCTCAATATAGTAGCTAGAGGTTCTACGGCATTAATACAAAAAGAAGTGCAGAGTCAAAGACTGTTGCAATTCCTATCGCTAGTAAGCAATCCACTTGACGCATCAATGGTGGATCGTGGAGTCCTATTAAGGGATATAGCGCAATCATTAGATATTGATGCAGAAAAGGTAATTAAAACAGATGACGAACTCCAAGAAGAACAACAAAGGTTATTACAACAAGCTATCGCCGAATCAGGCGATGGCGGTGCTCCAGTTGGTCAATCAACCAACATTCCAGGAGGTGTTGAGCCTCTTCCACTCCCGCTTGGAGCAGTCAAGGGATCGTCTTGAGGGAGCTAAGAACGAAGAAGAATTAAGAATTGAACAAGGCAGAATCAAAGAGATTAGGTTCTTGTTGGAACTAGAACATACTGCGAGAGCGGTACAAAAGGCGGTTCAAAACCCCAAATAGGGATACTTTTGAACTTTTTTTTAATCAAGGTGGATACTCGCGAAAGCGACCCACAAGGAGTTAGCTAGTTTATGGCTACTAAAAATGATCCAGTACAACTGGAAAAAGAAGCAGATGAAGCGATTCAGCGCTATATGGCAGCAGAAGGATTACCCCAATCTGAAGCGGAGGAAGTAATTACTCCAGAAGCAACAGAGGCAGATAATAATCAAGAACTGACAGAAGGTGTCGAATCCTCTCCCTCAGAGTCAGAGGACACAGAGATTGAGGCAGAAGCAACAGAAACTGAAGTAGAAGCGGTTGGGGAAACCGCAGAAGCTCCAGCAGAAGTTGTGGAAACCGAAGCATCAGCTATCGAGACTCCAGCGGAAACAGATGAGGATGGTCAATCTGCGAAAGCTGACAGACTTGCTGAAGAGCGCATAAAAAACGCCCAAGCAAGAATGACAAAAGCAACTCAAGAAGCTGCGGAACTCAGACGTGAGAATGATGAAATCAAGAAGCAACTTCAAGAGCTAAAAGACACAGTTAGGAGTGAGCAAGCTATGCAAAGCAATGCTGCACTTGATAGTTTAAAAAAGGAATATCCTGAATTGGCTAGTCCTTTGATAGACAAGATAGCGCAACTTGAAGCACAGATAGCTCAAAGCACTTCCGAATTTAAACAAGACAGTATGCAAAAGGAGCTTCACGATCACTTTGCAAACATTAGGGCTAAACACCCTGACGTGGATAGTCTGACAGATTCAGAAGATTTTCAAGGATGGTTAGAGCGCCAAACACCTGTTTGGAAGCGAATCTCCAAGGAAGGATCTTCAGATGAAGTTGTCAATCTACTGGACAAATATAAAACGGAAATGGGTCTGGTTGTAGAGCCATCAGAGACAAAGGAGCAAAAGGTAGCACGGGCGAAGATTAAAGCTGAACCTAAATTACCGAAGGCTAGAGAGTCTCAATTAAAGGGCGCAAACAAGCGAATTTGGACAAGAGCCGAGATAGGCGCTATGTCAATGAAAGACTTTGAGAAAAACGAAGCTGAAATTGATAAAGCCTATGCGGAGGGACGAATTCAATAGTTTGCATATAGTTCATAAACTTAAAGTATAGGTGTAAATTATGGCAGCATTTCCTTCAGCTGGCGCGAATTCAGCAGACAACTTTATCTCCGAAATTTGGAGTAAAAAGTTACAAGCTAAATTCTATGCCAACACGGTACTACCACAAGTTAGCAACACTGATTATGAAGGTGAAATCTCAGGTCAAGGTAATAAAGTTATTATCAGAACTGTTCCTGATGTCACTGTAGCTGACTACACTGGTTCTATCTCGTATGCCGATTTAACAACTACCAAAGTTGAACTGAATATAGACAAAGCAAAAAGCTATGCGTTTAAAGTAGATGACGTTGTAAAAGCACAAAGTAATTTCGATTACTGGAATGCTGCTGCACAAGATGCTGCTGAATCCATGAAGATTGCTGTTGAAACTGACGTGTTCACAAACATAGTCACAACATTCACGCCTTCGGCTGTGGATGCTACTTCAACTACAAGTGCAAACATTCTTGGAAGAATCTTAGACGCAGGACAGACGCTTGACGAAAATAACATACCTGAGACTGGAAGATTTATCATCCTATCTCCTCAGTACGTTAACTTGCTCAAGCAATCTGATCTTAAAGACGCTTCTTTAGCTGGCGATGGCACTTCCATGCTTAGAAATGGTCGTGTTGGCATGATAGACAGATTTACTGTTTATATGAGTAATAACTTGTATAAACCAGCATCTGGCTCAGACGCTAACAAGACTCACACTATTTATGGTCATCCAAAAGCTATGAGCTTTGCTTCTCAGTTCACCAACACAGAAACTGTAAGACTGGAAAGTACTTTCGGTGATGGTGTTAGAGGCTTGAAAGTCTACGGTTACAAAACTGTAGTACCTACAGCTGGTGGTGTGATTAAGTTCAGCGTCTAGTTTTAGATAGTTAATAACGAACCCCTTGCAGGGTTTATTACTCAACTGCAACGGAGAGGGGTATATCCCCGATACGCTCTCTCACTTTTTTTTTGAACCATAATTGGAGAATGAAATTATTTATACAAACTCCACATGGTTTTCGCCATTTAGGCGATCTTGATGAAGACGGCTACTTTGAGCCGTCCATCGAGTTTGAAGAAGTAAATCCACACGAAGTTTCAATACCTATGAACGATAGTGAGATACACAAAGATTCCTTAATGGAATTATTAGGATTTCTTCCAATGGATAGTAAAACCATACATTAAAGGAAAACATGGCTACGGTAAAAGTTATAGACTTAATAGACAGAGCAGAAACTGTGTTGCAAGACACTACGAATACGCGTTGGGCGCAAGCTGAACTATTAGGCTATTTGAATGATGCACAGAGAGAAATCGTCATGCAGCGTCCAGATGCAAAAATAACCAATGCAACTTTTACTTGTGCGGCTTCTAGTAAACAAACCTTACCTTCAGGAGCATTACGTTTAGTAGACGTTATAAGAAACGCAACAGGCAAAGCCATCACACAAATAGATAGAAAGGTATTGGACGTACAAAACCCATCTTGGCATACAGGATCTGGAAATACAGCGGTTGAACACTTTATGTACGATCCTAGTGATCCTAAGAATTTTTACGTTTATCCAGTTCCTACAAATTCAGTACAAATAAACATAGCCTATAGTGAATCAACGGCGGATATAACCATATCCAACTATTCAACCAGTACAGACACGATTGGACTGGATGACACTTATGCCAATGCAATATTGGACTACATGCTCTACAGAGCGTATCAAAAAGATTCAGACTTTGGCGGCAACATGCAAAAGGTTGCAACGCATTATCAGTCTTTTGCTAACTCAATAGGACTCAAGACAAGAGCTGACTTGGTGATCACACCACAAGCAGACGACATGAGATCAGGGATACAGGCGGTATAGATGGCAAATATTAAATACACAGACTTAGCTTACTTAGTGCAATCCGAATTACCTGGTTGTCCGCTGTTTGTCATAGAAAGAGCTATGCGCGAAACGGCCATAGATTTTTTTACAAAAACCGATATACACATACAAGAACTGGAAGAAGTTTTTACTGTATCGGGTGAAAAAGAATACGATTTAAGTGCGCCACAAGGATCTGACATCAATCATGTAGTTGATGTATTTAGAAATCAAAACACTTCCAACAGTTCGTATTCGCCTTTGACGGCAGTAACCATTACTGAATATTACCAAAAACAAGGTAGCGGAACGCCACAGTATTACACCATGACCGATAACGATACGATACTGTTTGCCCCTACCCCATCAGCGCAAGAAACCTTATACGTTTTGTACTCCTTAAAGCCCTCACAAACGTCGACATCGCTAAATAAGGGTATAGCTAACAGGAACGCAGAATTATTAGCACACGGCACGTTATATCGCTTACAGATGATGCCTGAGCAAGCATGGTCTAACCCAGCTTCAGCAGCTAACAATAAAGTGCTTTACGACAAACAAATGGGTGATGCGATTCGTAAAGTTAAATATGGTTGGGCGGGAGCAGCCATGACCGCATCTTATAAAAGTTTTGAAACAGGATTTTAATCATGGCTTATTCAGACACAATTAATTTAGTAAAAGACGATACAGCACCTGTATTGACAGTTACGCTAAAAGATTCCAACGAAGCCGCTACGGGTCAAACCCTTGATCCCGACAATGCTGCTACTTGGAAGCCTATAGATCTAACTGGAGCTACAGTACAAATGTTTTTTAGGCAGTTAGGTTCTACAACTATTAAAGATACCATTACAGGAGCAATCACAAATGCGTCAGGCGGTGAATGCACGTTGGGGTGGAACTCTTCAACTTTAGATACTGCGGGTACTTATGAAGGTGAAATACAAGTCACTTTAAGTTCAGGAAAAATACAAACAGTCTACGACAAAATTAAATTTAAAGTCAGGGCTGACTTTTAGGAGGGGCAATGGCTTTACGAGCTATTGTCAAAGTATCTGGTTCTTCTACCAGTGCCAATCAATTAACAAATGGCTTAACAGCATCCGTATCTTCTGCATATTTTCAGACAAGCTTTGCTTACGTTAACGCTAGGAGCAACCTAACTTTTGCAAACATAGTTGCTTCTGTTGTTACGGATTCTGACAGCAAGCACCAATGGTTCTACGATCAGTATACTTTTGCAGATAACCTCACCATTAATCTTAACGTGGTTAAGACAGATACGTTTGTATTTACGGACAGCGAAGTATTTAGTTTTAACAAAGGTTTGCTAGACACCCCTACTCTTTCAGAGAATTTAGTAAGAGCTACAGGTAAAGTATTAGCCGATTCACAATCCATAAGCGATGCACCGAGTATAGGTTTTAGCAGACCAGTCAGTTCTGGTATGGATGGATTGACTGATTCATTGGCTTTAGCCTCGCAATTAAACAAAAGCGATAGTTTCTCTCACACCGATACAGTTGCATTATCACCTACCAAGGGCTTGTCTGACAGTTTTTCTATGGCAGAAACCCTTGCCAGAACTGTGTCCTTCAACTTGACGCGTTCTGATAGTTTCACTTTAGACGATGTGTTTAGTGGAATGGGAGTTGGGGTCAATAAAGGTAACATCTTTAATTTTTCTGACTCCGCTGTTTTTGCAACAGCAAAAGTGTTTTCGGACACACAAAGTATGGCAGAAAGCATTGCGCTTTCTTCAAGCCTAGTTAAAACGGACAGTTTGTCTATTACAGATAGTGCAAACGTCCTTTACATACCAGGTTCACAAGGACGCTTCAATGCCTTTGCTTTTAATGAAATAACTCTAAACGGGTAACTCAATGAAAAAAGACGATGGTTTAAAGATGAAGGGTCGCCTTCAAATATCTCTAAATGACAAAGTAGTTCGTGATATTGACAACTTAGTTGTTACCGCTGGTAAAGAGTTTGTGGCTTCAAGAATGAAAGGTACAAGCGCCAGCGTTATGTCACACATGGCAGTAGGAACAGGAACAACTGCTGCGGCTGCGGGTCAAACTGGACTGGTTACTGAGGTAGACAGAAACGCTATTGATTCAACAGGTGGATCAGGCGCGAATGTAATCTACACAGCAACTTGGGCGGCTGGAGATGGAACAGGTGCTTTGACTGAGGCTGGCATGTTTAACGCTTCATCTGGCGGAACTATGCTTTGTCGCACAGTTTTCTCTGTTGTTAATAAAGGCGCATCTGACTCTATGACAATAACTTGGACTGTGACAGTAAGCTAGAAAAGGAGTAATCAGTGGGCGTAAAATTTACCAACAACGCCAAAACTACTCTATCTGCAAGCGTAAGCACTAGCGCTACAAGCGTTTCAGTTGCAAGTAGTTCTGGCTTTCCTTCCCTCAGTGGGAGCGATTACTTTTATGCCACAATGGTTCAGCAGTCTGACGATACTGCACTTGAAATCGTAAAAGTTACCGCTGTTTCAGGAACAACATGGACAGTTTCTAGGGCGCAGGATAATACCAGCGCTCGCGCGTTTGCGAGTGGAGATAAAATAGAACTAAGAGCATCTGCTGGTGTCTTTATAGATCTATTTGCAGAAAAAGCTCCGCTTGCTAATCCTACTTTCACAGGCAATATTACGATAGGTAACGCTGAAATCAGCGAGACTGAATTAGAGATCCTTGATGGCGCAACAGTCACAACCGATGAACTCAACAAACTGGATGGTACAACCGCGACAGCGGCCTCATTAACTTACGGCAAAGATTTATACGACACAGGCGTTACGGCAGCTGAGTTTGATTACTTAGATGGCGTTACCGCAAACATACAAACACAAATATCTGCAAAGATGTCAGAGCCTTCAGGCTTTGCCAGAGGCAGTATTATTATTGGTGATTCAAGTGGCAACCCAGCCAATTTAGCTGCTGGTGCAAATGGTTATGTTTTAAAGTCAGACGGCACAGATATATCTTGGGCTGAAGACGAAAAAACAACCACAACTAACTTTGTTAAAAATGCCTTTACGGGTGACAACAGCACTACGGCATTCACGTTGTCACAATCGCCTAATAGCGAAGATAACCTAATAGTATTCATAGAGGGTGTATTCCAAAATCAAGGAGATTATTCTCTAAGCGGCACAACCTTAACTTTTGACGTAGCACCAGCCACAGGCAGAAAGATTGTTGCTTATCATGTCAAAGCAGCTGTATCAGGCGCTAATCTAAACCACGATCAATTTACAGCTTCAGGTAGTGCTGCATTTACGCTATCCATAACTCCAATCAACGAAAACAATACTCAAGTATTTATTGATGGTGTTTATCAGCAAAAAACAGATTATTCAGTATCGGGAACAACATTAACTTTTGATACAGCTCCAGCAAGCGGTGCAATCGTAGAGGTAATGACCTTTACACAAACTGAAATAAACGTACCTACTACGGGTTCTGTCGTTACAGCTTCTATAGCTAACGATGTAAATCTAAATGGAAACCCAACCACTACGACACAATCAGCAGGTAATAATTCAACCAGAATAGCCACTACTGCATTTGTAGAAACAGCCGTGAGCAATCTTATAGATTCTGCTCCAGGTACGATGAATACCTTAAATGAAATCGCCGCCGCTTTGGGTGATGATCCTACATTTACAACCACAGTTAATAATGCAATAGCTACAAAGTTACCACTATCAGGTGGCACGATGACAGGAAACATTGCTCATGCAAGTGATTTCACAATAGATGTAGGTGGAGACATTAGCCTTGATGCAGATGGAGATAATATTAATTTCAAAGCTGGTGGTGTTGATATAGCAAGTTTTGCTATGAGTCCTACTTCTAGTTCTCTAGAACTAGATGCTTTAGGAGATCTAACACTTGATGTTGCAGGTGACATCATACTTGATGCCGATGGTGGCGATATAACCTTCAAAGATGGTGGAACAGAAATTGCACATTTATCTAATACATCTTCCGACTTTATAGTAACAAGTGCTGTCAACGACAAAGACATCATATTTAAGGGAGTTGATAATAGCTCTGTAATAACTGCCCTTACTCTTGATATGTCGGATGCAGGTAAAGCCACTTTCAATAGTTCTGTAGTTGCAGGTGGATCAGTACAAGCACAATTAGCAGGCTTTTTTATAACTGAAAATACAACAAATGCTTTCAGCATTTCCTCTAATGGAGCTAACGGACTCTTAAAAATAAGAGACGAATACAATTCTGTTGACAGGTTAACGATACAGAATGATGGAAAAGTACAAATTCCAGACAATGCAGTGCTACAACTCGGAAACTCTCAAGACTTAAATCTTTTTCACGATGGATCAGACTCATACATAAGGGACACAGGAACAGGCAACTTATTAATACAGTATAGTGATCTGTACTTCAGTAAAGATGGAGGCTCAAGCCATTCTGTAGTATTTAGAAGCACTGGAAAAGTGGGCATAGGAGGAGTTACGAGTCCACAACAAGCCTTACATATATTTCAAACAGAAGGTGGAGTTGGAGCAAAACACGCAACAATCAGACTTGGAGGTTATAGCACTGTAGGCGCAGAAATTGCAGCGTATAGAATTGATGGCAATAGCAATAATCAAGGATTGATTTTTTCTGCTAATGACGCAACCGATGGCACAATAGACGTATTCCAACTTGATAATATAGGACAAGGATACCTTACAGGCTCACAACCTGCTTTATTTGTGACTGACACTACAGCAGGTGGTGGTGCAGGCAATGGAGGACAGATTAATTTTAGAGCTCGTCATGCTAGCGCAAGTGATGGCTTTAGAGAAATGGGCAAAGTTATAGGAGTAAAAGCAAACTCCACAGGGGGTGATACACATGGATATCTTGCATTCTATTCAAATCAAGGAGCGGCATCATCTACAGAAGGTGCAAGATTAACAGAGGATGGAGATTTTATAGTAGGAGATACAGTTTATCCAACAACCTCAACAAGTTCTTTCGGAGCGGCAGCAGGAGGAACTATAAGTACTTCTAGGGCAGCAACAAATTTACAAACACATTACTTTATGCAGAATCCTAACGGAACTGTAGGATCAATAAAAACTACAGGTTCGTCAACTCAGTTCAATACCTCTTCTGACTACAGATTGAAAGAAAATGTTAGTTACAGTTGGAACGCAACTACTGAACTTTTGAAACTTAAACCTGCCAAATTTAATTTTAAAGCAGACCCTAAAACAACTATAGAAGGCTTTTTGGCACATGAAGTTGAAGACATAGTTCCTATTGCTGTTTCAGGCACAAAAGATGAGGTTTATTCTGAAGAAGATGAGAAAAATAAAGAGGGGAAAAAAGGCGATCCTAAATATCAATCAATAGACCAAAGTAAATTAGTACCTTTACTGGTTAAAACAATCCAAGAACTTGAAGCAAGAATTAAGACGTTAGAGGACGCATAACATGGCAAACACAAAAATAACATCAAGAGTCATTGCAGATGATGCAATCTTAACCGCACACATAGCGGATGATCAGATTGCGTCTGCACACATAGCGGACGATGTTGCCTTGGGCGGTAATCCAACGACTACAACACAAAGTGCCGGCAACAATACAACCAGAATCGCAACCACAGCTTTTGTCAGTACGGCTGTTGCAAATATTGTAAATTCTGCGCCATCAACCCTAGACACATTAGGGGAAATAGCTACAGCTCTAAATAACGATGCAGCTCTCAACACAACCCTGACTAACTCTATAGCCACAAAGCTACCTCTAGCAGGTGGAACAATGTCTGGCAATCTTGTTATTGCGGATGATTCC